>ENA-OROP01000046-OROP01000046.1-human-gut-metagenome-genome-assembly--contig:-NODE-46-length-136828-cov-20.792342_pt1 | contig 136828 bp, 200 predicted proteins | sample MGYA00242132_ERZ509056 | MGnify/ENA primary metagenome ERZ509056 (study PRJEB26280, sample SAMEA2338768) | human gut metagenome | biome: human gut; feature: human-associated habitat; material...
AGGTATCAAAAAGTATTGAATTTATTGAAAAAAACACTTGATTATATGGAGAGGTTTATTATAATGCATACAAACCTTTTTAATTACATTAGAATTCTTATAATTAACATCTGCAGCAATTTGTTCTATTAATTCATTATCAAAATTATATTTTTGAATATAATTGATTCTTTGTTTCCAAGAAGGATGCGACATTGTATGAATATCGGTATTATTGTTTTGCATTTTAAAATTATATTTAAAATACATAGCATTTAAAGCTTTATTCCGACTACTGTCTAATAACTTTTCTACACCCCCAAAATCAGCATGAACTTCGTTAACATGGGCTACAAAAGAAACAGCAGATAAGCCATATCTAAATATCATTATATCGTTCTCTTTATGTGTTAATTCGTGTCCCAATGTATCTTTAAAGGCATTTTTAACATTGTCTGATCCAATAAGTATTAATTGAACAGCCCATTCTGGGCTTACAACAATATTAGAATTTCCAAATCCGGCATTTGCATTTAATGTATTTAATGACATACCTCGTTTAGCTTTAAATTCTAAATCATAACCATATTTTCTTACAATATCCTTATAATCAAATAATATTGGTTCATGAACTACTCACAACCGACATTAGTCGGATGGAGTTTCTATGTTACATGTTTTTCAACATGTAAGTAACCCTGTAACAATTGCTTTACGCAACCGTTACAGCATATGGGATGTCCACTACCCCTTTATCCCATCCTTTTATGTTTGGGAATACTTTTCTTATTATATTTGCTGCTCCATTTATGTCTGCATTTCCTATGCTTCCGTCATTGTATCTGTATAATCCTCTTTTTATTCTTTTGCCTGAGAATGTATAACTTTTAGTTGAGGCATTATTAAATACCGGAAGCTTATCTTCTGCTTTAAAATCTGCTTTAGATGTATAACTTTCTTCTGTAAGCACAAGTCTTATTCCATAGGCTTCTAATTTATACTGAAGCATACCTGCAAATACAAAATATGGTATTTGCACTATTGATTGATTATTAGCAGCTCCGGTATTAATGTTTTGCTTCTGAAAAATATTATGCCCCAGTATTACTACATCAACATTATTGCATTTCGCATAATCAGCTATGTACCTGCTGATCTTATGAAGTTTATCCTTAATCATACAGTTTCTTTTATAAGTAAGTCTGTTAATTTTCCTGGTGTATTCCTTATTATTACAAAGTGCCGCCTGACTTTTTAATTTTGCGAGCCTTTTATTGTAATAATTGTTTACAGATTTAATGGTCCGGCCATTAACAATGAATGGTCTATCACTGAAATTGTTTGTGACGGCACAGAAATTATTAAGTCCGGGATCTATTCCTATTACTCTGTATTTATGAGAATTAGTACAAGTTTTAAATTTCTTTGCTAACTGTTCATCTGATAATTCAGGATGAATCTTATATACTGCAGCAGGCGTATCTGTTTCTAACACAACATCAACGATAAATACATCTGCAGAGTGCTTAATTCTTACTTCCTTAAGAAATGTATTTTGTTCTAATTTTCCAAGGTTAAGTTTATATTTATAGCCCGGCACTTTTAAATATCTGCCGTCAACTATCTTGCATATCTGATTTGTAAGAATTGCCGTTGTATAGCTTCCTTCTTTTTTATATCCGGGCATTTTAGGTTTTCCTGTAAATGTATCTTTGTTTGCTTTATATACTTTCAAAGAATTGAAGAATGCCTTGTAATTTCTAAGCAACAGCTTCAATATCTGCTGATTTGACTGCGAATACATATTATAGTAACTGATGTCCTTCGTCTGTTTTAAATAAAAATCCAAAATACCATATGTAAGCCATTTATTTTTAGGTTCATGCTTAGTATTGTCTGTAACAGATTGCACATTTTTGTATATTTCCATTTGATTAGCAGTTAAAGGTTTTAGGTTTTCAAAATCTCTTACAGCAGTAGCATATTGTCTTAATATGTAATTCGCCCTGTTATATAAATTTGTTGACTTCTTACAAATATCAGCGCAGTAAGAATACATTTTATGGCCTTTTCGAATATGGTATTGTCTTGTTCGATACATACCAATTTGTCTCCTTTCCTTATTAATTAAATTTTAAAAAAATCAGAGCAATTCATCTCACAACCGACATTAGTCGGATGGAGTTTTCTTGCTATTTTTTCATAACATATATTCTTCTCCTTGTATGATTCTTTATTATTTATATGACAGACTGAAAATGTATTTTCAAATAAAAAAAACTGGCTACATTTAAGTAACCAGTCTTAACTAATTAATAATTCTTTATCTCCTTAAACCCCATTAATTTTATTTTGTTCATCAGCCTTATACTTCAAATACTTTTTATCAGTTTTTCTTAATTTCTGGCAGAACTGCATTTTGCGGCTATAAGCGGTAATACTTTGCATTAGCTGCCTTAAATCTCTATCCTCTTGATTTTCCAATGTATCTATTGGAGTATACAGCCAGAAAGCTTTATGTCCAAAAGTTGTTGGTCTGCATTTAATATCTGTAAACGGGCCATCTGGAAGATCAATAATCTCTTCGCAGATTTCTTCAATACTTGTCATACGATTTGATAGACTGGCAATCTTTTGTCCAGGCTCATGAATATGAAATCTGAAGCTATATATTTTACCTGTAGGTACATATAAAAAACCACCAATCATATTTCCATATTGAGAACATTTAGGCTTGAATCCTGCATTAAACCATAGCATTCGACAATTATCTGTTGATATCTCAGAGAAATCTACTGGTGTTATATGAAGGGCTTCTGCTGTTTTGTTATATAATTTAATTGCGCTTTTAATAAAGTCATTTTCCATAATAATAATTCTCCTTTATATTATTTGATGTTGTAAATATGACAGAAAATTAGTTCGAATGTATTTATTAATACTTCCCGTGAAAGTTCCAGAGTATTACTTAACACTACTGACTCCTACAAATCATAATCATTAATCAATTTTTCAACATCCGGTGCAGCAAAATCAAGTTTCGCCTGGCATAAATTTAGTGTTTCTTCATCGCACGAATTACATGAAAGAATATCCATTAGAATTTCATTTCCAGTTTTTATGAATGGATTTATTTTATCCAACAATTCATTATCGTTACGAACAGAAGCTGTTATAGCTAATCCCCCCATAAATTGTGTAAGCTCTAATGCACTAAATGCTAACTCATATTCTTTTTCTGATAATGCAGTTTTTGAAATAGGACGCAACTGATTATTAGAGTTCTGTCTTTCATTGTCTGGAACAAAATCATACTCTTCAACTATATAATAATAATCTTCCTGAAGTTCATCATTTGCATTACGGACCATATCACGGCCTTTATAAAAATCCCAAGTTTTACTGTCTGATGTTTTAGCCAGAAATTTTACAGGCTTTTCAAGTGATTTAAGGACATTATCTAATCTACCATTTAACTTATAATTGTCATATCCATTATCAAAGATCCATACTTCGTCACACAATAATATATTGGTAAGCTCCACAGATACCCAACCGGCCCAATTATTTTTTGGGACATAAGGCTTATAAAAGTTTGTGTTATCATGTAAGATATTCTTAACTTCACAAATATGGTAATTAATATCATATTTTTTTTCTGCAGATTTCAAAAATGAATCTACAAGTATACAATCTTTTTTTGTTAAATTATCAGCATAGAATGCTATGTTCCTTACATTATTTCTGATTCTTTCCTCAATGTCTTTCTTGGTTTTGAAAAATTCTCTCATAGTGTCTACCTCACTTTTAAATTATTTTGAGAAGAACAAAATACTAAGTTATCCTTCCTACTATCCCTTAGACAAGAAATCATTAAATGGGCGTAAGATTTTTTATTTTTTATTCTCCTATTATTCGCTGGACAAAAAAATAAGGATTGACCGAAAATATTAATATTTTTATATTATTTTTTGAGAAAATAATTTAATGGCTGGACTTAAAAAATAATCTTTTGTTCTTCTACAAATATAAGTAAGGTATTTATGCATTTTCCTATTTAACAAAAAAAATACAATATGAATAAACTAAAATCATTTAGCAAATTCATATTGTATTCTATTATTTTTAATATTATTTAATTGATTCTAATGATCTGTTCATAGAGGCATATATCCTTTTCATTAATAGCTCTATTTACATGCATATGGCCAAAGAGATGCTTCTTGTAATCACATACAACCTTTATCTTTTCAAGATAGTCTGTTAATATATCCGGCTCATATAAGCCTTTACCACCCATTAATATAAGTTCTGATGTGGATGGGCTATGAGTAAGCAGGAAATCAACCTTATTATCATGTCTTTTCAATGCTTCTAACCCGTGCTGCATTTCTTCTTCTGTCGGAAGTTCTTCTTTCCACCATGACAAATCCTTTACACGGTACATATATTTACCACGCTTATCCAGTTCCTTAGCTTTTTCTCTCCAATCTTCATCATTATAATCAAGAATACCATCCTGTATATCATGGCTGCTTGCACCGCCAAAGGCAAAGAAACTTAAATCTTCAATATTAAAGATTTCTCCACGCATAAGATGTAATACATTTGGTCTTATTTCATGTACTTTCCCACCATGCCATTTCTTTACAGGATATGTATATAATCGTTTGAAATCCTCGTGATTCCCGTCTACAAATACTGTTGTAAAAGGTTTACCTTCTAACAAGTCAAGCCAGTATTTTTCATTCTTATCTTCTCCGTCTTTATTCCATACAAGCCCGAAATCTCCTAAGATTATTACTATATTTTCATCTTTATTATCCTTATCGAACTCCTTCTGTTCATAGAAGCTGTTTACTCCTAATCTTACAGGATTTCCATGTATGTCTCCTGTTATATAAATAGCCATATTATTACCTCTTACATACTAAAATCTCAACATCTGTGTCTGTAAAAACACTTTTTATCTGCTCTGAAACATCCGCCCAGTTTAGTTTATCCAAACCACAGCCAATTACAGGCATTGCTATCTTCTTGATATTATTCTCTAAACAAATCTGCTTCATCTTTTCGAGTGCAAGTCTCATTGTAATTATTGTTGGTTTATGGAAATATCTCTCTTTTGTGATAAGATTCAATATTCTATCTTCCAATAGACAATCCCCACCAATTCTTTTATGAGTGTACTGATTAATATAATCCGGGTACTTTAATTGTAACTTTCTTTTCATGTCGAATCTTTTATTAAACTCAACGACAATCCCCTTACCCATTCCAAAATCAGCGCTGATACAGTGTACTAAATAATAATCTTTCGGAACAGTAAATAAATCTTTAACTTCTTCTTTATAAATCATAGTTCCACCTCATTTATATGTCTTACTTTCTCTTCTCTTTAATTTTAATTACATCTATGTATGGAGTTTGTCCGGTTGCAGATGAACCTTCTACCAGTTTTTTATACTCTGTTCCCTCATAATCCATAATAGGTTTATATCCATCAAATCTATTTTTTAACGCTTGAAATTCTTCTACTGTACCGATTGTTCGGTACTGCTGATTTTCTTCAAGTGCTTTGATTGCCAAGCCTAAAGTAATATTTGATACTTCTTGATTTATACCAATTGCGAAGTCGCTTAATTCCTCAATCGCCGCTTCATTCTCTGTGATTTTTTCACTTCCATTATCTCTCCTAACAGTAGACTATTTATTCTATTTCAATAATCATTTTCTTTTCTGCGTCATATGTACATAGTTTACCATTTTCTGAATAATATGGTGACATATAACCATATCCGGCATAACCGTCACGCTCATTAAAGACTACATAAACTATATGTGTTGTGGAATAATAATATAAATCACTTTCGCCTTCTATAGATATCAGTTTAGAATATATATTATAATCTTTACTTCCTACGTTTGTATTATCAAAAATATTACATCCTACGCATCCAAAACATAATATTAATCCGCATATAATAATTAAAAATTTTCTTTTCATCAGTAATTCCTTCCTTTACTCAAGTCCTGTTATCTTATATTTTGCAGTACCATTATCATATTTCTTAATTTGAATTGTTGCATTTACATAGTCTCCAACTATTACATAATCTGTATTATGTCTAATATAACGCAAATCGAAAAGCATAATCCTGATAAAGTCCATAAAATCTTAGATAATTTATTCTTTTTAGTAATGATATTATTTATACAAATAATTACTAATAAAATATGTAAAATCAAATTTGTATTCATTCGCATTATTTCCTTTCTAAATCATCTTTTGTCTTACTTGTTTTATCTGCTAGATAACATAATGAATCATAAAAATCTTCTTTAGAATAATCTTTTAACTCTGAGCGTAATAAATCCATAAGTGAAATATAAGTTTCAGGGTCTTCATTTATACTAGCTTTTTTAATTTTATTAAATAATGTATTTATGGCTGCGTCATATTTAATCTTATTTATAAGTTCTTCATTTACCATATAAGACCTCTTTCCTAAAACTCTAAATCAATATCATTTTTATCTGTTTTCCTATCCGCATCTTTTGGTAAGAAAGATTTTGAATAATCTTCTTTAACCTTAACAAGCTCCGGATTGTCAATAATATTCCCAATTATTTCGACATTATAAAAATCTCCATAAGGGTTTTGTACCATAAGAGGAATGGAACTATATACATTTAAGCCTGTATAATCATATCCATCATATACACACTTATTTGCATCAATTGCTGTCATAGCACTCATTTCCTTATTCCACCACAAAAGGTATCTGTCAGGGTTCTTATCATTCTTTCTATGCTGAAATTCTACAATATCATTTGTAAATATCAGCTTATAATTATTATCTTCCATGCCTGTACACTGGCATATTGTATCTTCCTGTACAGATAATGCAGGACTAACAAAATCTGTCGGAAGAATTTTATAGCATTCCCCAGTTTTAAAAATATAGCCTTGTACCCATTCATTGTTGACTGTTCTCTTTGCCTTATATAAAAATCTACTATCTGTATTCTTCATATATAAATTCCTTTCTATTTGTCTTTTTTAATACATTCCTGCATCTTTAAAGCCCATTTCATACCCTGTCTGTAATAGTCTGGCTTTCTTTGAAGCATTATCTAAGGTAGTACCGGATGTAATTTCTTTATTAAAATCTATATCACATACAGCAAAATAATTTTTGCTCAGCTTAATAACATAAAAATGACCAAAAGATAATACTTGAACTCTTTCCAATTTTCTATTTTTATTCATTCGGGATATCTCTATCCATTCATTTTTGTGCATATTAGTTCCTTTTTAAATATCGGTATATTTCCTATATTCCCATTTGTTAGGGAGTTTCCCTGCAAGTAACACAAGTTCCCCTGTTTTAAATTTATTACGCATAAGAGTATCCCAATATGCATCATTTATATTAGGATTAATGTCTACAATCTTTCCGGTAGATGTTTCTTTAGCTTTAATCTGAACTGATTCTTCTACCTGACTTAAAAATTTGCTCTTTAATTTTTCTTCTTTATATACTGAATATCCGTCTATACCCCTTTCAAATACAATAACCTTATTTAAACCAAGAACTAATGGAATATAAGCAGCTAATGGACAAAGTGAATTATCTTTACAAACAACTCTATAAAGCAAAAAATCCTTATAATAATCCATATCATATTTTTTTGATATTAATAAAGCTGAAAATATTATGATGCAGTTATAATTATAAAAATCATCCCCTGCTCTTTGCATTTCTTCTATGCTTTGATAGATGACAAATCTGTTAATCTGCTTCGGATTGTGATTTAATAGTCTGCTCTCTATTCCACTTCCGCAACTTCCTATAACTAATATTTTCTCTGCTTTTGTTTTCATATGTTTACTTATTTTTATTTTCTTCAATTTTTCCATAATACTCTATTCTCTTTTATTTTTTTATTCTGTATTGGCATATTTTTCTTTAGTTCTAAAACCAATAAATTAAACTTAGCATTCCGAACTGAATTTCATCAGTTATTTTCTACAAAAATATCTATACCCTTAAGGCCTTTAAGCTGTATTCCATTTCCATATTCTTCATAGTCAAATTCTTCAAAACCTAATACCTTGAAATTGTCATTACAATGATCTCCATCAAACAAAATTATTTCATTGTTGTACCACTTAAACGCACCGCAATATCTAACAATATGTATCATTCTTTCATCAATAATATGAGCTAAATAAAGATGTACTGTATCAAAATTCTTATCTTTGAATATATTTTGAAAACATACTGGTTTTTCAAGTAATGTAATTTTTTGTTCGTTGTCCGAAGAGACACGAATTTTTACAATATCCTCTGATTCGTTATTTTGCATACATTTATTATTCATAATTTTATTTCCTATTTTTAACTCAACACCAATTGTGTTAAGTATATTTATTCCTTTAAGCTGCATACCATTTTCTTCATAATCAAACTCTTTAAATCCCAGCACATTGAAACTATTACTATAATCATCACCATCAAGTGAAGTTATTTCATTGTTGTGCCACTTAAATGCTCCGCAAAACCCAACAATGTTTTTTATTCCATTTCCGATATCGATAATCTGGGTAGAATGTAGCTGCACTGCATCAAAGTTCTTGTCCTTAAATATATCTTTAAAACATACCGGCTTATCAAAAAAGGTAAATCCTTGATAACGGTCAGATGCTTTTAAGATATCTTTTAATTCATTATTCATAACAATCTCTCCTTTACCTTACTAAAATTTCTGCATTCCGCACTCTTAATTGAGAATTGAATTAAAACTTTGCATAATCTCCATTCCATAACTCTTTAGCTGCTTTCTTCCAGTCTCTAGCCTGTCTCTGCTTATCATCCACAATTGTATCAAGAAGCCTGTAAAGCCTGTTTTCTATACGCTTGGATGTAATTGGAAACTGTATAAGTATTGAACACCTGTTAGGCTTTTCATAACATTTGCTTGGGTCAATCCCTATAAGGAATCCATCAGCCCAAGGATAACCGCCTATACATATACCGTTATTTTTTAAGCAGGGTAAGCAATTATATATGTAGTAGTCTGATATATCATCATCTGTTATATTCTTAAAAAATTCATTATCATAACACCACTTAAAAAACCTTACAAGCTGCTTATCCGGTGTATTATCTCTTAGCCCAACTGTATTAAAAAATCTGTCATACTCTTTTGTGTCAAAATATAATCTGTTTTTCATAATATTCTCCTTTTTTTATTTTAAAATAATATGACAGAAATAATAATTTGTTTTTCTATGCAAAAATAAGAAGCTTGTCGCACTTAATTCTGTTCAATCATAATAAAATAGCTTTATCTGAAAATCGCTTTATTAATTCTTTAAAAAACAATTTTTTTTATTCATATTTTCCATTGAGAATTTTTATCCTTCTTTGTTGTTTAGTCTATAACCCTTGTAATATCCCTATTTGCTACATTATATATAACAGCCCGTCCTTTATAACTTGAAAGATAAGCTTCTGCCAATGTCTCATTTGAACAGAATATTATTATTTTTTTGTCTGAAATTTCATCTAAGATATCATCTGATTTAATATATCTTTTTGTAAAGGTTTTAAACTCAAATGGAAAGGCTTTATTAAATCTGTTAAAATATTTATAATCTTCATTCTTAAATACGATTAAATCTTCATACACTTCTTCATAAGTTCTGCATAATGTAAGCAAATCTGCCATTGTCAGCTTCAGTGATTTATATTCGTTAGTTGATTCAGAATAATATCTCATTTGTTCACATATATATTTGATATAATCAGCAGGATTTTTAAAAATGCTTTCCTTGTTGATTTTTAATCTTAATTCATTTGCTGTAAGAGGCAAATATGTATATCTTTTTATTGCATTAATTTTATTTATATTAGTTTTAATGTTACAATATACAAGTATCACAATCCCTAAAACCATAAAAATATCCAAAGCAGCGAAAATTCCAGTTACCATTCCATCAAATATACGGTCTATTATGTTATCTTCTTTTGATACCAAGTTGCCTATAATTCCTGCTACAGTTAAGTATAAAAATCCAAATGCTACTATGAGGTGAAGAGCATATTCTTTTAAAAATTCCCCCAAAAATGATTTTTTCTTACTTATATTATTAATTTCGTTTTTCATAAGTTCTCTCCTTTTATCTTTATTAATGCATAGTTCTAATTCCACAAATAAACACTCTGCATAGTATTACATAAAAAATTGTATCCGCTTTATTTTTCACACTATTTGCTATCTATTTTTTTATTTGATTTATCAATTCCAATTTAAACTCCTTTTTTATTATATATATGACAGATAAATAGGTTTGAATTTTTACATAAAAAAATCGGCTTAATCCACGAAGTAAAAACTTCGGAATTTTGCCGATAATATTCAAAATTATAAAATTCATCAATTGAGATAACTTTTAACTAAATCATCAATAGATTTTGTTTTTGCTAATGATAATGCTGCATATTCATGCTGTACTAATATGAATTTGCTGTTGGGGTTTCAATAGCTGCACTTACATTATGTGTTGGTGAATCCGGGAGGATTACTCCTGTTTCTTTTTCTAATGCAGTAAGTTCATCAAATTTATCATTCCATTCCTTATCTGACATAATTTCAGCATGTCCAGAATAATAAGCTTCTGAAGCTTTATTAAGCTGCTCTACAAGACCTTTCATTATATTAACGAGGTTTTCTTTAAGTGTAATAATTTCCATAATTTTCTTTTATTCTGATATTTGATTTTGTGTTTCTTTTTCAGGCTGAGCAAGATATATATTTAGTTTTTTATCTTTAACCTCATATTCATAAGTATTTCCGTTGCTTATGAACTGTCCGGTAATTCCAGTCTGTAGAAAATTCATATCTGCATATTCTTTGCGAATAGCTGCTTCAATATTTCTTGAAACATCATTACCCACTCTAATAATTCCTACAAGAAAGACAATTAGAAATCCTATTAGCGACAATAAAGAAATACAATAAAAGTAAAAATCAATCCAATTAAACTTGTTCAACACTGTTAAAACAATAGCAGCTACTCCAAAAATAAGACCGATAATAAAAAATATCATAGCAATAGTTATGATAAACACATTACTGCTCTTTCCATAGTCAACAAAAATTTCTGCTAACATATTTGTCATAAACATTCTCCTTTCAGTTTTTGATAAGAATAATATGACAGAAAAAACAGGCCCACAGAAATTAATCTGTGAGTCTGTCAATGTCAATATCAAAGTATTATCACATATCAAAAGCAATCTTGATGGCTTCAATTGCATCTGTATATGAAATATCCAGATTATCAACTGTTTCTCTAACTGCTTTCACTAATTTAGCCTGCTTACGACAGCAAAGTGCACTTTCTGCTTCCTTTTCAGAAAAGAAAAACTCTTTTTTGTAAGCATCTAAAGACATACGAAAGCTCTTAGATGCGTCTTCACTGCTAAGATATAATATTCCTATACCGCTTGGTGTATAAGCTAAATTTTTTATATATGCTTTCTTTACTTGTGAACTTTGTGTATCTAAAAAATATACAATAGAAGCCTTAAATCTTCTTATTTCTGCTAATACATTATCAAAAAGCAGATCGTTTACCTCATTATCATCATCTGAGACTGGTTTATAATTATCAGAAAGTTCTTCATCAGTGGTATCCTCTATCTGGCCATTTTTGATAGGCATCCATGTAATTTCACCGCATGTGTCCATATAATAAGCTTCATTCCTTACTTCCGCAAAGAAACCTATTTTGCATCCACTTGGCAAATTTCTAGGAATACAAAGTTGCTTTATTGTTAATTTATATTCTCTTTTTTCACCTTCTGATATTACATAATATTCAAATTTGCTATACAAATTATAATAGAGAATGTTATCATTCTTATCAACAATAATAGCTGATAGATAAGTGTCGGGATAATGCATTGCTGACAAACAATCGTTAGGATAATGCTTTATTATACATTGACATGTTACTGATGTATCAGAATTTTTTTTCACATCTACTCTAGTGTCATCTACCTGTGCAAGGAATTTAACATTACTGCTGCCAGGTTCCTTTATAGAATTATATTGGATAAAATTTGAATGGGAATTATTGATATTATCAGGCTTTCCGCTTACAGCTTTTCTTACCATTAAGACTTTTGATAAATCCAGATTAAAAGCTGGAATACTAACAGCATCTGATGTATTTATATTCATTGAGTGATTACAAAAATCAGCCCCCATATACCATATAGATTGATCATCTTTTAATGTACGGGTCCAAATTCTATCAGCAAAAAATCTATATGCTGCTTTAGCTGCAACAGGAGAATTTTCAAAATCTGTCTTTGAAGGTAGAAACATTTTTTCTTCTTTTCCATTGATTTCATGTGAATGCATAATGTTTTCCATAGCTAGTGAACAATATTCCATTAAAGAGTTGAGATTTGTTTCTTTATTAAGATTTTCCTGTATCCAATAAGAAACACCAACATTAGACATACCTATAAGTTCTCTTATTGGAGAGTCCTCACTTCCTGTTAAAACAGTATCTGCATATTGTGCATCTGTTGTTCCAGAAGCATTAAGCTGGATGTACGGATAACTTTCTCCATTAAAATAATAAATAATACCATTTGTTGAATTGTCATTCAAAACAGCTTCGCTTAAATTTTTGATATTCATAAAAATATCTCCTTTCAATTTTTGATAAAAAGAATATGACAGAAAAAACAGACCCACAGAAATTAATTTGTGAGTCTGTTGATATTAACGCTAAATGAATCAGTATTATTAGTTTGGTTTATATACATTATCATAGTTCATTTTAGGCATGCCTTCTGTTATATTTTTTATAAAAGAAGATACTTCCTCACACTTGCTATTAAGTATTCTTAACTCATCAAGTGTAAGAAGTCGTTTATCTGTTCCTTTTAAAAACTCGACTTCTTCAAAATCATTAGCCCAGATATTAAGACCAAAATCAATACTGTATTTTTTTATAAAATGATTAACTTTTTTATTTAAAATACTATATTCATCGTGAGTCTTAAAATACTGCTGTTCCATCTTTTCAAGCTTTTCTAATTCTAAATGAAAAGCAGCATCTACATAGTCTGAATATTTACCTTTATCAAGATCATAATTTAAATCCTGAATTAGTCTACGAGGCTTAAATCTGGTTTCTCCTCTCTGATGCTTGTTGTCGTAACCATCGCAATCATATTCTGAATTATACACAGCCCTTCTTGCATCATTATAAACCAACCATTTTTTTATCTTATTGTCCTGGTCTATTCTGGCGAATAATTCACTGCCAGCTATTACAGTTTTAAGTTTTAGACTGTCTTCCTTTTGGAATTTCTCAGCAAGATTAAGTATATAGCTTGTAAATCCATTGTTTCTTTTATCAAGAAATTCTATTTTCTCTTCTCTGCTGAGTTCCTTTTCTGCTTTGTAAATTTTCTTTCCATACTCGTTAGCTTTTTCAGCCATTAAAGCCATTTCTTCAATTTTCCATGTAAATTTCATTTGAAATTCCTCCTTTACAATTTTGATAAATAATATGACAGAAATAAAAATGAATTTTTTTGTATAAAAATAACAGCCTGGTTTTTTATACAGACTGTTATAATTTATTTTGTATATTTAATTAATCTGATAAGCTCCAATAATCAGATGATGAATTAAAAATATTGGATTTAATTGTATTTTCTGAAATTACTTTTAAAATATCATCCAAATAATCGAATAATCTATTCCAGAATTTATTTACTTCCAAACTGCACCTGGTTAATAATAATTTATCATTTATGTAGAGCAAAAAGCTATCTGCAAAATATTCAAGTCCTTTATTTTCATCATTTCCTAAAGTAAAATAATACGCAGGAGTATATTGAGGGTTAATTGTTTTTACTAATTTATCCCATTCTAAAGTTTGAGATAAATCTCCCATATACATATCTACAAAATGTCCTATTTCGTGGCCTAACCCATATTGAATTGCATCTTCGGACGCATATGTATAAATTGTTTTGGCATCATAATCAGTTACTCCGTATATATCATAAGTAAATCCAAACTTTTCTTTTAGATCTTCGTTAGTTATGATTATTTTCCAATTTTCACTGTCAAACACATTTAATATCTGAACGGGAATTTTACTTAAGTATCCTTCTACATAGCTTTTAGCCTTATCTGCATCTATATAATTAATATCTTTGCACAAAAATGACATAAGAGTATCTTTTGTAAAATATGGTTTAATTTTATATTCAATATTTATACTCATAATTTCTCCTTTCTAAGAATTGGTTCAAAAAGTTTTAATTGTGCATCATCAGCAATTAAATGTATTTCTTCATATATTTCTTCTTCCTTTCCATTTAAGTGAATAGTCTTCTTAATGCATTTTAAGAATGCAATCTGTTCTTCACGGCTCATATGCTTTTGGAAGTCTGTTAAATCTTCCTGATTCCAGACATATATTAATTCTCTATATAGTCTGTTCTTTTCTTCCTGCTTATGAAAAATATTGGTAAATATAGTCCATATAAGTAATATAATTGTAAGACACAATATTACTGTAAGAACAACTAAATTCTTTATCTCTAATAAATCCACACACATCAATAAAATTACTCCGGCTAAACATATGCCAGCCTTGCATTCATAAGACATCCAGTCTGCATTAAGCGGATACCTGAATGCAATATCACGATACCTAAATGCATTTACCAGATAGAATACAAAGCAAATTATAAAAATAACAGGCATTATTCTTAATAATATAAAACTTATCACTTCTACACTCATAACTCTCTCCTTTACTTAACCACACTAAGCAATGTATAAGTACTTACATTACGCATCTGTGCTTCCTTAACAGTCATAACGAATATACAGTAGTCAGGCGATACTGATACTATGTACTTCCCGGCTTATTTTCATGCAGCCATTGTCTAATACGGGATGCTAAGACATTCATTGCTTCAGCAATTTCATTGTGTGAGTATTCATCTTCATAATTATCAACCATAAGAAATCTATCAAAGGTTATCCCTCTATCCATATCTTCTAAGAATATTTCATACTCTTCATTAATAATCTCTTCCGTAATAATCTCCTAGACAATTTCAGTTTTCCTTTTAGTCTAACTCTATATTCTCTTCATGTTCTATATTAAATCCAAACTCAATAGCCTTTGCTTTATATGCTGTTTTAGCTGCATCATCTGAAATCAAATCATTCTTAAGAGGAAATGCTAATAAGCTATCTATATCTGTAATCTCTGCTTTATACTCTTTTACTAATTTCTCAAAGTTACTTTTTGAAGCATTTATCATCTCACGCTTTATACTAAATGATTTACCTGAGCCTGAAGAAGCAAATACAAGACCAATTTTAATATTATTCATTTCTTCCATAATAATCTCCTTATTTTCTATTGCAGAATAATGTTTTTCAACAAACTTATTCCATAAAATACATGCTAAGTAGTGAACTACTCCGACTTACTTCATAGAAGTCGGAGCTTCTTGCATCAACGACCTCGGTTATTATCATACCTATTTGGTAGTTTTCCCAAAATCTCCACAAGCGTATTAGTTCGGCAAGTTCCTCACCTACTATGATTTATTTTTTATGCTAACAGAAGTCTAAGCCCTTCATGTTTGATATTTTGTGCAGCGTTAACATCTCTATCTATATTTGTCATTCCACAATTAGGGCAATTCCAATATCTAATAGATAAATCTTTTAAAAGTGGATTTTTAAAACCACAGCAGTTACATATCTGGCTTGATGGGAAAAATTTATCCACTTTTACGAGATACCCACCTTTATCTTTAAGCTTATACTCAAGCATATTTAAAAACATTCCATAAGCATTATCCAAAGTGGCTTTTCCATTGCCAAAACCTTTATTTGACATAGCTCTCATATTAAGATTTTCTACACATACGCAAGAATACTGTTTGGTTATCGCAGTAGACTCTTTATGTAAAAAATCTTTTCTTTGATTTGCTATATGTCTATGAATTTTGGCAATTCGTTTCTGTTGTTTGTTGTAATTATTACTGCCGATAATCATATGCTTCAGCTTGCGTTGTGCTTTAGCAATTTTTTGAACTGATTTACGATAGTAGTGTGGCATATTACAATTATTACCATTACTATCTACATAAAGACCATCAGACTTATAATCTAACCCTATAGTTGTTTGTGATGTTACAGGAGCAGATAAGGTATTATCCTCATACTCAAAAAGAATTGATACCTGATAACTGTTATCTTTATTTTGAGTTATAGTAGCTGATTTAATTTTCCAGTCAGCATTAGGATTACGATGAATTTTAGCTTTTACTTTACCAAGTTTCGGCAGTTTAACATAACTATTGCCAATTTCGATATTTCCATTTGTAAAGTTCGTAGTATAGGATTTCTTAGCTTTATGTTTGCTTTTATATTTAGGAAACCTGCCAAGATGTTTAAAAAATCTGTCGTATCCATCAGACAGATGATAAATAGCATTTGTCAATGCAAATTTATCCACTTCCTTCAGAAATAGATAATCTGTCTTTAAATATTGATTGCAGTATGTATTGGCTGATATTTTGGATAAATGTTTTTCTCCTGATTTATGTCTAGCCTGCTGAACTGTAAGCATCTGATTATATACAAATCTGCAACAACCAAAAGTCTTTTGACATTGTTCATTCTGTTTATTATTTGGATATATAGCATAAACAATTGCTTTGTTCACTATCAGATTTACCTCCTAAAGTTATTTTATATGATGGTGCTAACCCCTCCCTACTTCGTTGAGGAAGGGGATTGCACACCCAATTCTGTTCAAATATCACAAATGCAATAATATAACTGACTTCTATCGGCATATCTTATTTCTCCTGATTTAACTTAATATGTAATACGTTATTATCTTCATATAAAAACCACCACTTATATCTTTTCATTTCTATATATGTTGAATCTGTATCATACTTTGTATCACTAATTACAGCTTCATTTTCATTGCCTGCAATATCTATATATTTAATTACTTTGCCACTCCAATCCTGTTTATCTGTATCTTGTACTTGTACTACTTCAATATTATATGTATTAATATTCTTAGCTTTATAAAGTTGGCTGACAGATATTGCCATAAAGCTTATGACAATAACACTAAAAAGACCAAATGATATAATAATTGCCAAATCCATATTTTCTGTGTTTTTTGATGTAAATAACAGTGACATCACAATTCCTACAATTCCTATTAAAACAAGCATTAGTATTAAAAATATATTAACATTCATAACATTTTCTCCTTCATTCACTATCAATATATATGTAATTAGCATTTTCTATTTTTTCAAATGAGTTATCCTTATGAACAAATACAACAGGATTAGCCCCAGCTTCTCTACCATCTTTTCTATAGATTTCATCTATTTCATCTTTATAATTAAAAGGACACCTTGTACTCCATATAACATCAGGAATAGAATCAGGAACCCATGAATACCTATATTTTTTATAATATTCGCTGTCCAGTATAAGAGGCTTATTAAATACCTTTTCATATGTATTAATAATCTTTTCCATATCTTCATCCGTGAATTTTAGACAATAATTATCTCCGGAATACTTATATGTAAGTTTATCAGTAAGATAATATATATAATCTCTATCAGTTGTTATAACTCCTTCATCAATCATTAATCTTACTTCATCAACAGTTAAAGGAAGATATACATATTGCTTTATTGCCTTTGTCTGGCTTATAAAATAAGTTATAGCATGGGATGTTATAAGTGCGGCAAATCCTGCAAAACTAAACATCGCTATTATTATCACTGTAACTAAAATAATAAACAAAACCTTTGAAATAAAATCTGCTTCTCGAAAAAAATCATCAAATAAATGAGAAGAAAATATAGCGATAAAAGATATAAAAACTACTCCTGCAATAGCAGCGAATATAGTTAATACAAATTTTATATCATCTTTATAATATTTATAAAATTCTTTCCAGAATGATTTCTTCTTACTTATTGTACTCATATCTTTCTCCTTTTTACTTCCTATTTCTCTTAGATATTTTATTAATGATTATTTTTACAATAAGCCTTATTATAAGAATAACTAATATCATTAAGTAATCAAATATTGCAGCAGCGAGAAGTTTGATGTTATCATCTTTAAATAAACTATCCCATAATGATGTCTGAACTAATACAGTTGGAATAATAATTAAAAGAGCTACTGCTACAATAATAATTAATAAGAATCCGGCTATCTTTATATTTTCTTTTAAATCCTCATAAAGTTCTTTCCAAAAAATATTTTTATTATTCATTATAGGTTCTCCCCTTCCTTATTCATTATCAATATAGATATAGTGAGCATCTTTTATTGTGTCATACTTAGTATTCTTATCTGTAAATACAACCGGTCTAAACTTTGTTTCTTCTTCTGAATAATAATCATCTAAATAATCCATTTGTCCTTTATAATCAAAAGGGCAAAGGCATGTTCCTGAATATATTTTATATTTATAATAGTAATCCTCATCCAATATTATAGGCTTATTAAACACTTCTCTATATGTATTAATAAGCTGAATCATATCTTCATTTGTAAATGACCAACAATATTCGCTATGTATTACTTCGTGAGTTAATAATACACAATCAATCTCTTTACAAATAAGCCGGTCAACCAGATAATAAGTATAATCTCTATCTGTTGTTATAATACCTTTATCTATCAACGCTCTTACTTCATCTGATGTTATTGGTAAATCTGCGTAACGCTTCATTGTTTTGCATTTAGATATGAAATTATATATTCCGCTTATAATGCTTCCACTTATGAGGAGTATAAGAACATCTAAAGAAATAAACATCATTATTAATAATGGTACAAGAGCTAATGATAATAGTTCTAGCGAAAACACTATTAATACCTTATAAGCAAAAGAAAAATTGTTACCATCAAACAAAAAATTAATAATCCCGCTAAAAATCCCTAATTTCACAAAAATAACTGCACTAATAGCAATAATAGTAATTGCAGCTATAATACTTAAAACAATACCTGCTATATGAAATTCTTTTTTATAGCTTTCATAAAAAACTCTGCTGAATGTTTTCTTTCTTCTTATTTCTTCCATATATCTTCCCCTAATTTGCTTTAACATGCAGTATATTTTTATCTTTATAGATAAAGAGACACTTGAATCTCTTCATTTCTACATATGTTGAATCTGCATCATACTTTGTCTCATTTATTGCAACTTCTTTTTCACTGCCTGTATCATCAGTAATCTTTATTACTTTATCACCCCATTCTTCTCTTTCTGTTTCCTGTATATGTGTTACCGGAATTGTGTAGGCTTCAAAGTTATTTTCTCTTTTTATTCTGCCTGAAACTATTACTGTAAAAATTAATAAGATAATGCCGGCAATAAATGTTATTAAAGCTGCTTTATCATGGTCGTCACTTAAAAGAAATATCACAATTGCAATACTTATCAAAAAAATAACAGCTACTATTGAAGAAAAAGTGTAAATATCCATATTTTTTATCCTCTAATCTCTTTCTATATTCTTCTAAATATCTTCATATGTAAAACATTCTTATCTTCGTATAAGAACCACCATTTATATCTTTTCATTTCTATATATGTTTTATCAGAATCATACTTTGTAGCACTAATTACAACTTTATTCTCATTACCAGAATCATCTGTATATTTAACTTTATCTCCACTTGTTTGTCTTTCTATATTCTGTACTGATGTCACAGAAACATTATATGTATCAATATTGTCAGTACGCTTAATGTTTTCAGCAGGCACATTAATAATAAATAAGCTAAGACATGTAACTAAAGCCAATGAGCCAAAAATTTTAGCAGTACTCATTTTTCTACTGAGTCCAATATAAGCCAGTGTAAGACATAAAATTAAATCAATAATAGCTACCATTACATATAGTGTATCAACATTCATAATATTTTCTCCTTAATCTTTTTATATTTTATTCTGTTTATTTTTAATCATAATTTTTTCTAGCATTTAATATAAGGAATCAAATGATATTCCCATATCCCTATAAGCATCACCAAGTTTCATTATTGAGGAATAATCTAAATCTGATTCTTCTGCTGTTTCTAATAATGTGCTTGGATGCTCGTTTATGTGGTATATTAATAATGCTGCAATTCTATACTGATATATTTTTTCAGTATCATCCGTGTTTTCATTTATACGATTTATCAAGTCGTGACGCTTATTATAAAATTCGTTTATACAACTTTTTGAAGTTTGTTTTAAAAGACATTCTGAGAATGTATTATCTATTCCAAAATCAGCTTCTTTATAATGAATATCAAAATCCTTTAAAAACTGTTCATACTCAATTAATGTCATGTTTATAATCCTTTCTACTTATTCTTTAATGGCAAATTCAAACTTTCATCACTATCATTATTATCATCAGCCTTTGTTATCTTGATATATTTATTATTATCAATATCCTTAATAATCTCTATGCTGTATTTTCCATTATTGTATAAGAAGCTTCCTTCATTAAGCATGGTACTGTACTTATACTCATACACATTTCCATATTCAGCCTTTATAGCTGGCTTAATTATATTTTTATAGTGTCTTGTAGGAATTAAATAGCCCGACAGGAATATTACAAAAGATGTCAGACATATACCTAATAAAATAAAATCAAACTTTATTTGCTTTTTTAAAATATCTTTATCTGTTTCCTGCATTTCTTTCTTCCAAAAACTACAATCATTCTTTAGCATTATGATTCCGGTTACAAAAAGTACCGCTGAAATACATGCTAAAAATGCACATAAAAATATTATTGTTCCCATAATATATCTCCTTTAATTATTATTATTTATAAATTCCTGTGGCTCATGTAATACATAACTATCTTCATAAAGAAATAGAAATGTTTTTCTTGCCTTTTCAATATATGTAGTATCTGAATCGTAAACTATTTCTTTAACAGTTATCCTTTTATTAATATCTTCTGCATCCGTATATGTGACATTAAATAATGTGTCAGAGTTATCCTTTGGACTTATTTTATTTATTTCCAGTACTGAAATTTGTGATACTGATGATGTATGAGATAACACATCAAAAGACATTACCGGTATAACTGCTATAATTGCAATAACACTAGAAATCAAACCGGACATTAAATATATTAATACATCTTCAAAATGTATTGAAAAAATCATAGTTAGAAACATTGCTACAAAAAATATTATTAGAATAATTACAATGTATAATTCTGTACTCATGCTTATTTTCTCCTTTCTTAATTAAGCAGTGATGTATCTATAATCTGAAAGTTAGCTCTATGAATGTATAATGCCTTACCATCTACAGACAGCTTAGTTGTCTTAGGAAGGTCTTCACATACTTCATAGTAAACGCTGTCTCCTGAATAAGCACATATAGGGTCTCCAAGCTGTGACTGGATTACTACAACTCTTGATTTGCCAAACATATTCTTATACTTGTTTAAAATACCGGCTACAAATGTACTCTCACTTACACTGCCATCTGAACTGCTGTTGATGTTCTTTATATTATCCATAGTAAAGTCTACATCCGGCTTTAATCCTTCTTCTTCAAAGATTGCTGTACTACCACAGTTTTCAACTTCCTTACCATCAATAGTTATTGTTACAACTGAAGAGAGGACCTTATTATATCCGCCGTCTACATAATCATATTCCTTTACGGTATTAGGACTTAAATCAATACGTTCTCCGTGCATTGTCATAAATTTTTCTCCATCGTTTGAATAAAAGGATGCTATATATTCATTACCTGATATACTTCCTTTCATACTCTGTACCTTACTATTCATAAATTCACATCCGGTAATTGAAAAAATACCCACTGTTAATATTGTAACTGAAATTATCTTCTTAATTTTTTTTCATTGCGCTTATCATTATTCTCTCCTTATTATTATTATTTAATGAGCTATCCTCAGCCGACAATGCCCATATAGTATTTTCTTACTATTCTTTAACAAAATATGACAGATAATATCTGATTTTTTTTTTACATAAAAAAACTGGTTAGAAAATCCAACCAGTTTTCTGCACACCATGAAGCTTTAGATTCGGAGTTATTGAATATATATACGATCAATTTTTAGTAGAAAATTAACTTTACCACTTATTCATTTCCTTTTTATTTATTTTATCCATTTTCTGCCTTCTATTATCAGTTCTAGCAGGTTTTCCCCCTGGGATCTTTTTGTATGTCTTACATATCTGGCAATGCTTTCTAAAAGTTCCTTCCTTTCCTAAATCGCAATTTCCTTCACATATATAATGTACACATGCAATTTCTCTTGTTTTACTCATAGCATTTTTCTCCTTTAAAATTATTAATAATTGATATATGACAGAAAAAAAGTTTAAGCTACATTAGATTGATGCAATTTGTAATAATTATCTAGTATTTGTTGTATATATTCAGTCATGTTTGAGGCATTAACTGAGTCAAATCTGCCCTGAACCTGTTTGATATAATATTTTTTATCAGTTGGATCATACTTGAACTCAATTGTATATCTTCTAGGAACGCCATCCTCATGTTTACTTCCATCAGTATCTACATATGAATATATAGCACTTTCATCATTTGTTATATAAGATGCATAAGACCATACACAATGATGTTGTATTTTTGTTTCCAATATTAATCTTTTTCTTGTTTTAATCCATTCAAATTCATCTGGTAAAATATTCCTTAAGGTATTAAATCTGCTGTCTTTAGGGACATTTACTGAACCAGTGTTTACATCAACATTGGTGCTTTCTGTAATTTCATCATGTTTATTTTGGATCTCGTTAACAGATTTTATATTAAGTTTAATTTTAGGTTTTTTTCGTGCTTTTGAAGATAAAGTCATATGAACATAATCCCTGATTGTAGGTTTTAAATTATCATTTTCAACATTATAATCATATACATATTGTTTCTCATCTTTTAAGCTTTCGGGCAAGTCATTTAATTCATTATTACATTTGGCTATTAAATTTTGACCAGAATATTTATTTATATTATTATATATAATATCTTCTAAAAATCTGGAAACTTTTACTTTATATTTTGACAAGTGATAATACCTATTTAAATCAAATTCAGTAATCTGCTTTAAAATTTCTTTACCTTTTTCATCAACATAAGGATAAGATTTGATTATCAGATAACTTAAGTTCAAATTTCTTTTATTCCAATTTATATTAATATCATTTGATATTTTATATTTTTTATTAAGTAGTTCCTTTTTATTATGAAAATATACACATTCATTTACTTTAAGTGGCATTAAGCAGCCATCTTTAAAATCATTTATAATATCTTTGAAAAAGTTATTTTCGTTAATTTTATTCTGAATATAAAGGTTAATTACCTTTTTAAAATCATTATTATTTTTATAATTCATGAAAGTTATCAAATCATCAACACTTAATGGATAAAATTTATTTGCCTTCGATTTTGTATTGCTTATAAAAATAGCTCCATCTGGCGTGATCCATAAATCTATTTTTTTTCTTAATCCTTTGCTGTATGTATTACCATTATTTATTTCAATTTGGTTGTATTCATTTAATGTCAAATTAAGATTATTATTTTTTATTTTCATAATTAATTCAGTGTTAGTAAAATATAATAATAATTTTGTTTTAGTGGATTTTGAAAATTCCTTGTATGTATCAACAATTTTATCTTTAAATCCAAATTCAGAATTATAAATATATTTTTCTGAATCACAATATTCCATATTAAATTTTTTAATGAGTTTATATATAAATTCATTTTGTGACAATATATTCTCTTCATAAAATTTCTTAGTATTAACTGTAATTATTGTTTTGGCCTTATCATATTTTATATATTGATTGATTTTAATATTACTATTTAATACGCATTCAGCATTTTCTATTAAGTTTAAAATATAATTAATATTTTTATTATAACCATTAAAGAATAAGTCCCTTTTATGATCATATAGCTTGTGTTTATTAATTTTTTCAATTATGTTTTTCCAGGCTTTTATTAATATTTCAATATTATTTTTATTTTTAATATGGCGTATGTTATACATTAAATGTATTGATGAAGGGATATAATTATTTTTGTAAACTTCATATATTTCTTTTATATAATAGTACTCTATATTATTCTTCATTAACGATTGATAAATATTATCAAAATTACAATCACTATGAAAATAAAATATACATCTCTTTTTATAGCTCCCAATAATTTCATCGACATGTCCATAAGGAAGACAACTACTTATTCTATTTACATATTCATTTTGAAGCATTTTTTTAGGAAATGACAAAACCTTTTGTACTTCCTGGCACAATTGATCTGAAGTATATGTCGAATTATTAGCATAAAAATAATCAAATATTATATTTAATATATCAACAGACAAATCTTCTCTGCATAAAAATTGTTTTTCTTCTTCAGAGAAACTATACTTATCTGCTTTTTTTAATAAATTCACAACTGCTTTTCTCATATTAAAATACCTCTCTGTAGTTAATCAAAAATTGTTTCATAATTAATATGACAGAGAGTAAATATTTTTTAAGTGTAACATTTGAACACACTCCAAGGGTTTAATTTCAGAGTGTTTAATCAAAAAAAATAAAATAAAATTCTAAGAAACTTAAAAAAGAACTCAAATTATTTAAGTTTCTTTTTAGTTCTTTTAATATTTCAGTTCTATTAATCCATATTTCTATCAATTAGTTGCTATGAACTACTCGCAACCAACTTTTGTCGAATGAAATTTTTTGATTAATTGTGATAAAAAAAGACCAGTACAAAAACGTATAACATTTAAGTACCAGTCTTAGAAATTAAAGCTCTCTATCAGAAATCTTTAATTTGATGTTTTTTGATTTTACAGATGGTTCATTCATAAACTCTTTATAATGTTTAGCATAATCAATCAGTGCATTATCATTATAGTAGCTTTTATCTAATGCTCTTGCAAAATTACTACTTATACTACCCTGAATTTGTAGTTTACTCTCTTTATTCCATTCAGATAATGTATCATAATCATAATCACATGCATCACAAAGAGCTGCAAGTTCTTCATCAGTTGTAGAATATGTAAGGTCAATAAGTTCTGAATGAACCTTTATTAATACTTCTTTCTTCTTATCAATAACAGGTTTAATTACCGGTTCGATTGTATCTTTATCAATCTCTGTAAAATCATCAATATAAAGTTCATCTCCCCCATATGCTGGTGTTACCAAGAAATATCTGTCTCCCAGAGTAACCATATTTCCTGTTACATACTGACAGCTTTCAACCCATTCCTGCCAGTCTTTTCTTTTTGCTCTATATGTGTATGTATTATCCGTAGACTGTTCTTCCTGTTTTTCATTATATTGTTCATCATCTCTTTCTGATTCTGAAAAATCATATGATGAAGTGCTTAATGGTATACATATTCCATTGTCTCCTAAGCTGCTAATCCCGTTTCTATTCATAATAATTTTCTCCTTTATTTTTTGAAATTTATTTACATATACTTTTAGTTATGATATTTTAGATAAGTACTACATACATATTTTGTGTTGGTAAGAAATATGTATGCATACAATTAACTTCACAATCATTGATGTGTCTTATTGTTAATTTCAGTAATTTGAAATACAGTAAGATAATGAGCAACATCAATGAAGGCTTGCTTAAGTCGGATAAGTAAGCCATTCCGACAATGGGCTTAAGTATGTGCAGCTTAAGCCTTATTTTATACTTTTGATTTTATTCATTTTTTTCTTTAATACTGTCCATTTTTCATGTGTCAAAGCATCCTTTTCACAATCAAAAATTTTACCATCTGAAGTTTTATATACTATTTTTTCACCTATTTCCTGTGTTGTAATTTTATCCATATATTATCTCTCTATTTCTTTATCCTTTATATTTTTCTTCTGATTTACATATGAGCTTTCTTCTATTTCATCAATTCTTTCATAGCATTTGTAAAGTTCTTCTTTTATATGGTCTAATCGCTTATTAAGTGTTTTGACATTATTAGCTTCTAACAATCCACTTGCATTATAAATACTGGTAGTTGCATTTTGTATGTATTCTTTTACTTCAGTTAAATCTAGCATTTCAGGGTTACAGATATCTTTTGCTCCAATACAGATTCCATTACTATTTATACGGCACTGATAATAGTTGCTGCCGAAATGAATCCGTTTTGTTTCGTTATCTGCATTCCTTTTAAATATATCTTTTATGTCTCTCCAACGCATTCCAGTAACAACATTATTGATGTTTTCTTCATCCGTCCTGTTATATTTCATAACACTTAAGTCCTTTCTATATCCTTTTTTACCTGTTCTAAAACCATTTTTAATCATTTCTCTTGTAATCATATTTTTTACTTCTCATATTCCTTATTAATTAAACATTTAAGCCTTTTGTAATATAATTACTTTCATTAAATATCAACATACCTTATAAGTTTAATACTATTCTTATCAATGTTCTGGCATAACATAGGCTTATTAGGCAATCCCCAGTCTGTCATTGTGTAGAAAACCACACATGGTATCATTTCAACCGGAGACTTTTCATAATCTTCTGTAAAGCAATAAGAGGTTTCAGGATACTCAAAATAAAATCCTTGAACTTCTTTACCTGTATCTTTATCTATAGCTTTTATATATGGAACTTTCATAATTGATTCTCCTATTTTATTTAATAAGTACATCTCCACTGTAAATGCTTATTCCAAAACACTTTCTCATGGTATTTACAGTTTTTACATACCTTATTTTTCTTCTTTCGTGACATATATGATTTTACACAATACATCTTAAAACCTTATTAATCCCTTTCTATATCCTTATTATCTTTACCTTTTAATTTGTCCATTGCCGCTTTTGCTTCTTCTTCAGTTTTATACCATTCCACGCCAATACCATCTTCTGACAAATTTATTGTTCTATATCCAAGTTCTTCTCTGTTTTTAGCAGCCATTTCAATTTCATGACTGTCAAAGTAAATTTCACAAATTTCTAAAGGAATAATTCTTTTTTGATTTAAAATATATACAGTATCTCCTACACTGCAAGGTAGTTTTAAAAGTTTTCCTTGTTCTTCTAAATCTTCATACATAGCAAGTTTATCCAAGGCTGATTTAAGTAGCTCATTTCCCTCTTCCAGTTGGCAATCATACGACATATGACCATAACTGCATGATGTTCCAATTAAAAGAGCTAGTTTCTTATGTCCTCTTTTTGTTAATCTATCCATATATATTACCTTTCTATTTCTTCAATTTCGTTTCTGTTAGTTTCAGAGTTGATATCTCTCAATTCTTTTAGTTTTGCTTCAGCTTCTTCTCTTGTAAGGAATAATGTTTTGCCAATTTTGTTTATATCTGACAACTCAAATTTACACTTATCTATTACACATGGTGTTTTATTTGGAATCCCTAAGATGTAATAAACACCATCTCCAACTTTGCAAGGTAACTTGATAAGTCTGCCCTGTTCCTCTAAGTCCTCATATTCTTTTAATTTTCGATATACTGCGTCTATTTCTTCGCAGTCTGGCTCACAAGCACTTTCCCATAATTCATCATCAATCCATGATGGGTTACTCTCTGTTAATCTCTCCATAGTAATTTTACATCCTTTCAAAATTATCATTATCTAAATTTATATTTTTACTATTTTCTATATCACCTTTCTATTTCTTCAATTTCATTTCTGTTAATTTCGGAGTTAATACCTCTCAATTTTTCTTCTGCTTCGGATTGTGTGAGAAACACTGTTTTGTCAATCATTGACAATAAGATAGTAAAATTTTTCTCACACTCTATGTAATCGCTTTCTGGACCGGTCTCATCGTCAATCCATTCATGTAACCATTTTGCTTTAACAGCAATCTTCATCCAGTTTCTTTTTGCAAAGCGGAATGAAACCACTCGTGCCGGAAAATATAATGGAATTTTATTATCAATGTCCTCGTAACACTCCATATCCTCTATTGGAAGTATTGTGTTATCTACATAAACTGTATCACCTATACAACAAGGCGACTTTAATAAATTACCGGATTCCTCTAAATCCTCATATTCACATAACTTTTCTGCCAGATGATTTATAATATTATGTAAGTCATCATTTGTAGCACCTCTTGATGCTATTATCTGCATCTCTTCATTTGCTACAATGTCTCCATATGCATCTCTTCCTGTTAATCTTTCCATAATCTATCTCCTTTTAGCGTTCTAAGTCATTGTCATTTTTATTTAATAAACGGCTTGCTAAAATCTCTTTAACGCTCTTTTCTGCTTCTTCATAAGTTTTATACCATTCTGTACCGGCATTATCTGCTAGTAAATTTATTGTACTGTATCCAAGTTCTTCTTCATTTTTAGCAGATAATGTAATACCAAATTCATTAAATGTAATACCGGTAATTGTTAAAGGTATAATTTTAGTCTGTCTGAATATGCCATATACTGTATCTCCTAAATTCGGCATTTTTTTAATTTTTTCAATAATCTGTTCATTGTCTTTAGCTTCCCATTTTTCTTTTCTATCCTTTACTGGAATAATTATGTCGATATCTTTTCTATCCTCTACCGGAATAATTATGTCGATATTGGCTAATATTTGTCTGATATTCCACGGGTTTCCTTTATAATGCTTATCAATGCCAATGAATCTTTTAACTAAGTCACTTATGGGTATTGTTTTATCTGAAGTAATCATATCCTTTGCATAGGAAAGGTCTAATTCTTTTTTCTCATACAAACCTGTAGATACAAGATAATCACACATTTTTTCTGAAGTCATAATAAATCTCCTTTTGTTTTCTCATAATATACATTTCTCTGTTACTTTTGCTAATCTATCTTTATATATTACCTTTCTATTTCTTTAATTTTGCTTCTGCTAGTCTCAGAGTTGATACCTCTCAATTCTTTCGGTCTTACTTTTGCTTCATCCTTTAAGATGTTTGCTTTTAGCCAACCTAATATATCTGTAAAGGCATCCTTTCGATAATTTATGATACAATCAGAAAGAATTGGCTTTATCAAAGTTAATATTTCTGCCTTGTCAGATATTTTGCATTCAGCAATATTAGCATAGATATAATCTGCAACCATACCATAAATTGACTCCTGTGGCGAAAATCCAAGTTCTATTGCTATACCTTGTGATGTCAGCATGTTGGCACAAAGGATAATATTATCTTCAGCAGCTCCCATATTTCTTAACACCTGCTGTATTTCAGATATTGAAGTACTATTGATATTCATTAACGTAGCTATTTTCGTAGCCTGCCGATAAATAGCAAGGACTTCATCCAGCCAATCAGTGAATATCTTCTGACTGAAATATAACAAATTAATTTGCATAGATATAGGATAATGACTTCGATATTCGTCAACCCGTTTTACAAGTTCTTCAACTTCTAATGAAAATGCCATACTGTTTTTCTCCTTTTCATTTTGATAATTTATATATGACAGAAAAAATAAGATATATTTTCACATAAAAAAATAACCCTATCAGCGTTAATACTGATAGAGTTATATATTTTTCCTCTCTTTAGCAGAATCCAACTCCTCTGTAGTTGCTTTCTCATACCGGGAAGTTGTCTTAAACTTAAAATAGCTATAGCCTTATTTATGTCTTTCTGCTGCTTTTCAACTTCTATTCTTATTTTTTCATTTATCTCCTGTTTACATATATTATTATTTTAATGTATAATATAAAAGCCTATTTTTCTTCACTAATCATGTGATTCCGACATTATTATAGGCATTTAGGGGGATAATACCCCCTATTTTTAATGCATATTTAAACATAACAGTAAATAACTGTAATTTATTATTTCTATTTAAGAAAACCACAATTATAGGGTCTTCAGAAAATCCACAATTCATACCCATGAGCAGTATAACAATCGTTATTAGAATGATAATATTTTTCTATGATTTCTCTGTAAATCTTAGTTTCATTATTAATCAAATTGCGGAGATTTATGCGGAGATTTAATTTCCTTTTTAGAAACATATCCTAAGCAATATCTCTGCTCTTCTCTCATTGCATCACAGATTCTCATAATTTGTAAATATCCATCCGACTGACTTTCTGTGCATTTTCTGTTATCATTTTGTTTCACTCCTTATTTAATTTATTCAAAAGGTTTTATATTTTTGATTCGTTCATCATAAATCAACGTGTAGCCATTATAAGAGAATCTTTCTCTTTCATTTGGTTTTGTCCATTGATTTTTACCTCCAATCTTATCAAGAAATATTAGTTTTATCTATGTTGTCTCAATGCTTTATCAAATGCTTTGATTGTAGCTTCTAAACAGTTACCATACACACAAATGTTTCCGCATGTGATTCTTACACAATCAAACTCTTCGTTAATCTGTTCCTTTGGAACTAAATCAATTTTAATTTCAGTTTCCATTTTATCATTACTCCTTTTCTTAAAATCTTAGTTTACTGTGGTTTATTGCACCATTTCTGATATTCTTCATAAGCTTCATCGGACAAAGAATACCAGCTTTTGAATTATGCTGGTATGTTTCTCTATAAGTATTATATCTGCTTAAGAAAATACAATATTCATTTCTGTCTCTCTCTGGGTCATTAAGAAGTTCTTCAAGTGTATCATAATTTCGACCATTGGGAAAAATTATGATATCGTACAACAATCTCATTATTGAATTTTCTTTTATACTCTGTAATGAATACTGTCTGCGAATCATAAGATCCTTTTTTTGTCTTTTTTATTATTTTATCTGTTATATTGCATGACCTCCTTTAATTATTTGATAAAGAAGATATGACAGAAAAATACCCGCCAAATTTAATTGACGGGTACATAATACAAATATTTAATTATAAATGAATGAATCAGTTGTAGCACATAATAGATATTATTGTTGTTGTTTTAATCCTCAGGAACAATATTCTGATTTTCATCAAGAATAATGCCTTCATAATCAATCTGGGCTGAATCATCAACGCATTTTGCCAAATTGCCACAATCCTTCCATGACATTCCTTCAAGAATATCTTCAGCTTTTTCCTGTGCTTCTTTAATAGAATCTGCTTCTACCTCGATACGCCCTGCTTTTTCATAACAAAATGGTACATACATTTTCATAGTTATTCCTCCTGATTTTTTTAATTTTTGAAATATTTTTTATAATTGTATGAATTTGTCGCCAATCATTATCTGGTCGATTTTTAAACTTCTTTGTTTTACGCACAGCATATTCTCAAGGCCTTCGTTTTCTAACAGTTTCATCGCTTTATTTGCTTTCTCTTCTGTAGAACATTGTGCAAAAACACTGCCTTCTAAATCATCTATGCCTACAACTTCCCAAATTTGCATTCCGTCCATAATTTTTTCCTTTCAAATGAAATATTTATTTACATGTAAATCTTAGTTTCATTAGTTACGCATAATTTTCACTATCAAATAAAATTAATGACTCATCAAAATTTTCTTCTGTATGATTTTTCATATAACATTCAGCTTCTTTTGGTGTTCTGAATCCATGAATTTCTTTATGATTGCCATCTTTATCATAATAATCTAATCTATACATAGTACCTTCCTTTCTAAAGAAAAGTGAATTTATTTATACCAACCTGACTTAATACATTTTCCATTCACAAATATTCTAAATGCCATTTCCATTTCTTTTGCATATCTAATTGCTTCTGCAATAGATTTGCATTTTTTAGGTGTCATGCAATATCCCCAACGAGTATTACATATAACTGTACATTCTTTCATTTCTCTTACCTCCAATCCAAGGAAACACGTATTTATAAGTGAATCTTAGTTTTATTGTTTTGCAATCCAATCAGCAATTTCACTATCATGTTCTCTTTGATAATAAACTAAATCAAATTTATATTCAGAACCTTCATTACAATCAGAACAATAGTTGCAATTCCCATAATGTTTGCAAGTCTTACATCTTCCATAATTTGAATCATTTTCTTTGGCATATTTTATTGTGTATAAATCATGTAAATCCATCATATTATTCAATTCTTTCCTTTCCATGAAATACATATTTCTCCTATTACACTGTTAACATATGCCATGTCCATATGCAATCAGCTTCATGGTTAATCAGTTTTGCTGTATCGCCATCAATATCAAGTTCGATATTATCAGTATTATTTCCACTGTTCTCCACTTCTTCTTTATAAGTATTTTCAGCATCTTTATCCAAGAAGTCATATGCCTCGTTTTCTGAAGTGAAAATATCACAACTGGATATTTCCTCATTATGTACTGCATAACAAATAACAACATATTTCTTGTCAGACTTTTTATCAGCGTTCTTTGGATTTTTTGTATACTCATGAGCGTATTTAGAAATATACATTCTTATGCCCAATTCAGTAAAATGACTAATGTTCCAATTATTATATAATCTCTCCAGGAGATATTCTTCAGGAACGTCATGTGCTTTTTCATTGAATTTTAACACATCTGTAAGTACATCTTTAAGGTGAACACCGGAAGAACCTATAAAATAGAAATATGTTCTCCTGTCAACTTCTTTTTGCAGTTTTGTCCTGTTATCCCATCTGACAATCTGAAAATATTCAGGTTCATTCTTTGATTTTTCTTCAGAAGCTGGAAATTCCAGTGTATATAATGGATAAGTTTTAGTTTCCATAAAAATTTCCCCCTTACTTTAATAATATCAGCCATTTAGCCCATGTTGGGATATCGGGACTACATATTACATAAATCGAAATGAATATTCCAACAGCTATAGCAATAATTACTGTTGATATTAATAAGATATCCTGTATCTTCATAATCAATTTCCTTTCTTTGTGTTTTAAAATTCCAGATTCCATTTAGTTTCCGGTTCTTTAGATGCCAGCCAGAGAACATCATAAAATCTATTATCAGTGCCTATACTACCATCAAGTTTACGCAGCTGTCGTGCCAGAGATGCCTCTACGAATTTTGTAAAGTCATCATAAGTCATATCTTTAAACTTCTTGATATTCCAGCAATATCCGACATTACAGAAGAAATCATATGGCATTCCCTTGTCTGAATATCCATAACCTGTATCTATGTTTCCCACATAACAGTCAGTGGATAATTTAAGCTGTCCTGGATTGTACTCTCTCACTACCAGATCAAAGCATATATCACCTGCTTCTACAGCTCCGATGTAATCATCATTGATATCAGCACCACTGTTTACTTTTTTCAGGAACTTCTTAATATCAGCTTTCTGATTATTGTTCCAGTGGAAAGTTATCTCAGGTTTTGGATTGATAAAATTCTTAATTATTTTGCCGTTGATTACTGCTGATGAATATACAACATCCTTAAGATAATACATCTCATTTTTAACTGTTGAGATTTTTACAGGCATATCTATTGGAAGATATGTCTGTGATACAATTGCATATGACTGCTTTTCTGGATGCTCTTTAAGCTCATTGATTATAAATTTTGCATAATCAACAGCTTCTGTCTTATTTTCAATATAAATCTGGCCTGTGCTGCAGTAGTTATATGCATGGTCGTATTTATCATTGTATCCGTTTCCTTTTTCAGCTGTTTCTAAAACTCCTGTATCAACAAGATATGCTTTATACCAGCTGTTCTGTAAATTTTTATCATATGGTCTCTGCATATTACTGCTCTCCCTTCTTTGAATTAATATTAGATCTTTCCATAATAATGCTCAGCTGTCTTTCAACATCAGCAATTCCTCTGCTGCAGCCTATGAAATCTCCTATATAATCATATATATGAGTTTCATTATACTTCTGAAAATATTCTATGAATTCTCGGATTTCAGCGTCAGTGTAAATACCGGTTCCATTATACAGATCTTCAATAATGCTCTTAAGTACTATGAACTCAGAAAATGCTGTTTCTAAATTTTTCTGGTAGTAATCATACTTTTCCCAGATATCATTAAAAGCCTTGAATGAGCAACTATAAGATACTCTGATATTAAAATCAAAATCACTTTTCTTATTGCGTTTCATAAACAATGTGAAAAATTCTACATCTTCCTTAAGTGCATTTAATTTCTGATAATAAGTATCCATACTTATTGCATTTTGAGCTATACTAATTACTGTTTTTTCATTCATTGTTTTAAATCCTCCTTTAAATGTTTGATAAAAAATATATGACAGAAAAATCCCTATCAGATTAATTTCTGATAGGGATTGTGGTATAAATATTATTATCCGGTATGCTTAAATACTTTTTGGTTATCATCTGTTGGTTATCATCTGTTAATAGTCTTTTATTAGCTGCATATATTTGTACTTTTTACTTCTTATATTTTTCTAACGCAATTAATGAATTTCCACATGTAATTCTGTCTTGATCCTCTTCTTTGGATGGAATGAAAACTATTACATTCCAACCATCTTTGACAAGTGGCTGTTCAAATTTCTCATATACATCAAAATTATGTATAATTTCATAGTCTTCATTTACAGCTTCTACTGTTTCGTGGACCGGGGTTATTTTAACAATACACTTTTCTTTATCAAAATATTTATTCATCAAATCAACATCAAGATTGCTCTTGGAGGTGACTGCAAAATTCAAAGTATACTTTCTCTTCTTCGGCATTGGAAGTTCTTTGATAATGTCACTAATCTCCTGCAATGATAATGACATATTCCTGAACATTTCGTTTCTATCATTCTCATTTAAAGTATTGATAGAAAACTGTAATCCAAATCCATCTTCTCCGCCATATTCAAATCCTGTTGCAATCCATTCCTGTAAAAACCCTTTCAGATGTTTGTTGTATTTGGGCATCATGGTCGAAACAACCGGATGATATGTTTCAAAAGTAACATCAGAATTGTTGTTCATAAGCATCAAGCTGATATATTTAGCTGATGTAATTACATTATTATTAAAAGTAGGTTCACCCATTCTGGCATAATGAACATTCAATCTCTGTCCGTGTCTGATGCCTGATAACGCAACTCCTGACATAATTTCTGTAATCAATTCTGGCAATGTAGCGTTACCTTTAAACCCAAATTTAGGGCAATCACAAAAATTACAATTCATCGGACAACCTTTTTGAGACGACACCGTAACTACTAACTTATCTGTAATATCTACCTGTTTGTGTTCGACTTTATCAATTCTTTTATCGTATCCAAGGAACGATGCTTTAATATTATTCTCCTTACCATAGTCTCCAACATATAAATATTCCATATTCAAATCTGTATCAGTAACTATCTTTCCTGTATGTGTTTCTGTAATTTTTCTCATTTATAAAACTCTCCTTAATTTTTAAAATATTAATCAAAATTCTCAATTATCCAATTGCTGAGTTATTGGTTTATCTTATATCTTCGTATTTAGCATCACTTACAAACTCTGCTCCTTTACTGTGCAGAGAAAATAAATCCTTCCAGATTATTTCGTTTGATGTTCCGGCGCTATACAAGTACACTTTATTATTTATTGAAATTTTGTACGGGCTGTTTAACGCAAGTTTTCCAATCCTTATTTTCAACAAATAACACATTCTCAAGCGCAGCATATGCTTTTTCGACTTCAATATCAACCTGAAGCTACTTGAATACGCTCTTATATCTGCCTGCATTGAAATCTGCATATGTCACCTTGTCTTCCAAAGTCTGGCCTTCGTTTATTATGTGGCAGCTATGCGTGCTTAAAAAATCTGCAATTCTTTTACTTTCAATCAACATAAATATTTCTCCTTTCTTTAAATGTTTTACATTAAGGATATGACGGAAAAAAAATAAAACACAGAAAAATGAAACAAAAAGAAAAACAGCCTGATCTTTTCAGGCTGTTAATTGGATTTCAAATATGAACAGGAATAGAACAATTAATATAAGGATTGTCTATCGCTAGTGGGCTAATTCCTCTGGCGTATAGAAACTTATCCCATAAATTATTCACCTTATTATCACAGTCAATGAAGTTGCCAACAGAACTGACAGAGTTTAAGGTAAACGTAATATTAACTTCCTCTTCAAATAAAATATCATCATTAGGATACGGATCTACTGTTTTAAAGCAAACATCTATATATTCGCATTCAAGATCTTTGTTGAATGTTCTCTTTATACTTTTGAAATCAAGCACTTTGAAGACACTGATGCAAAAATATTTGATTTCATCATCAGTTAAGTCTTTAAAATCCCTTGTGATTTTAAACTCTTGGATTTCTTTTATATGTGTTTCCATCTTTAAAGCTGTAAGTGTTCCGTAGCAATCACATTCATTATTTGATATAGCATAATAAGGAAGATATTTATCATAAGCATTAGCGTCAATATTTATGAATATGCCATTCACCTGCTTTATCAAATTCAAAAGCATGTTATGTTCATCCTCATTTTTTACATAAAATGCTATTTGTCCTGTAAGGAACTTCCCAAATTCAATTAATGTTATCATATATTAATTAACCTCCCTTAACATTTCCATTTCTTCTTCTGTGAACATCTTCTTGAGCTTATAATATTCGTCTGTACAGGCGAGATATATCCTTTCTGCTCTGCGACTGTCCTCATTATATCCATATTTATCACAGAAATCTGAGAAAGAACCAACTTCGTATTTCTGTAGTGCAGCAACAACGTCATATATATCGACTTTACACCCTTTAAGTTTTTTCTGATATGCTCTATCAGCTTTACTTTTCTCTGCATAGCTGAGATCCTGATAACAACTACGCATATAAATTCTGCAATAGTCGTCCATAGACATCTTGCGAAGTTCAGCTTCAAGTATACTACCCCAGAAGGTAAAATCCATAGAACCTCTGGAATTTTCAAGATGAACGCTATACATTGTTCGCTTGTCTTTATCATTACGATTAGGATTAATACCTATGCCATCATACTCAATAGTGTAGGTTATATTAAGGGTTTTCATTAATTGTTCTGCCTTCTTTGTATATTCGCTTTTCATAATCATATCTCCTTTATATTTTAAATAATGAAAATATGACAGAAAAAACCCGGAAAGTATTGTCTTTCCGGGTTTAAAACAATAATCAAAAATTTTTAAATATTTGAAAGAGTATTAAAATTATAATTCTCTATCTTCAGATTCTTTTGTGTTAGAAAGTTTATGATTCAAATTATTATGTGAGTGATTATTATTTATAGTTCTAACTATATATTCTGGTATAGTTGTATCATCATCCAGAACATCTTCATCAGGATTATTAAAATCGTACTCCAGTTCTTGCGAAAGTTGTTTTTCTTTTATGAAATTAACTCTCTGTTGATATAATTCCAACAATTTTTCCTTTCTTGTTTTTGAAATATGCGTACATTTATCGTATATGTCAGATATTTCCTTAACTCTTGGCAATTTGTTAACATCTAATACAAGAAAATCCTTAACATGCGATAATAATTCTTTTTCTGTGGAATATAATCCATTAATTTTCATCATTCCTACTGTTTCCGGTAATTCACCTTCCAAATGTTTACAACTGCCAGAATCAAATACCGGGGCCATTTTTATAATCTGCATAGTATCACTATTTCTTAAAAAACCTATATTTCCTTGATGACGGTCACGATTCATGCATATAAAGTCTACTAGCGTTTGTAAATCCATCTGTTTTGCAATCTCATCAGAATCTCCGCCATACTTTTCTGCAAGTGTGGGGATAAGCTCATAAACTGAATCCTGTTGCGTAAGATTATATTCTTCCAGAAGATCATATGCATCTATTAGTTCTTCATTAACATTTGTGAAAGCCTGGCATTTACAGCCAATGACTTCTCCTGTGGTATTATATAAAAATTTGTAATCACAATAATTGTCAAAACCTTGTTTTTGATATATAAGTGAAGCGATAATTTCTCTGGCGTTAATTACATCATAAAGTTTATCAGTCTTTTTACAAAGTTTTAAAGAATCTCCAGATTTATACCAGAATTTTTCTAATTGTCCACCTAATGTAGAATTTTGGCCTTTGTACATCTCATGTCCTTCTTTTATAGTTATGTGATTTTCGTAAGTATCAATATTCTGAAGATAATCTAAAATATCTTTATAATTAATACATTCTGAGTCTTCTTTTGTCCAGTAACAATCTGTGTATGAGCATGAATGATTTTCCAGCATCCATTTTCTTGCACTACTTTTGTTAGTTATATACTTTTGATAATTATCTCTATTGACTGGAACTTCTCTATTTGATAGCCAATAATCAAATAAATAACAACCATCATCATTTACTATATAAACATCACTCATTGTCTTGTCTATAAATTCTTCTTTATTGTTTATAATTCGCTTTAGTGGCAATGGGAGATATTTTGTATTTTCTATATAAATCTGGCAGCTTATAGGAGTAAAATTCTGAATTTCAAAATTAAGTAATAATTTGTTTTTATGATACAATTTATAATTTTTCATAAACTCTCCTTTCTTCTTTTAAGACACCAACCTGGAATTCTCGGTTATTCAATTGCCGAGATATTAATATTATACCATATTCAATATTAAAAATAGTCAGATTTCTCTGACTATTTTTCTTTGTTATCCTATCTTCGTGTTTTTCTTCATATTGTCATGTAAATCCGATTATATCATTTATATTGCCTTTTTTATCTCTTAAAGGTCCAATCAGATGTACCTGTATAAGAAGTCCTTTTTTCTGGTCTTCCAGCAGTTTTTATACTTATTAATTAATTATTGGTACGTCATAGATATCTCCATCATCGTCCAATGTGATAGACAACATTTCAATATCTGTTCTTTCACTGCCAGTATCAAGATTACCTGCCTGAGCAGATACATATACAAGACCTTTAAGTTCATTTAATCGGTTATTAGCATATGTTTCATCCTCTGTTTCATCACCACTATCATAGTTGATATGTACTCCTATGCCTTCGATATTACCATTCTCAACATAAGAGGTATCCCAATCAAGAGTTACTGTAGCGCCAGTTACCGGATGTCCAAGTTCAATGAAATCCAAGGACTCTCTTCCTCTGTTTTTAAACTTTGCATATATTCGCATAAATTTTCTCCTTTTTTACTTTTGCTTATTCTTTTCCAGTGTATCCAGAAAAAACCGTACATCAGACATTGCAAGGCATTGTTCCAATGTATATCCGTTCTCCTGTGCTAATGCATCAGAACCATCTGCAAACTCAATACATATAGGCTTTTTATCCCATAGTTCTTTTACTTGTTCTTTTGATATATAACAAGGTTTGAGTCCTGCCTTTACAATGTTGATTACATCTTTCAGTACTTCAACCGCTTTTCTGTGTTGAAATTCTTCTGTTATCGTTCCGTTTTTCTTTTCATATTCAATACAACGCTCATGTGTCTGTATCTTCTTTTCCAACTGCTCTACAACCGCATCCACATCATAAGCTGTATCAAGTTCATCTAATCCGTTGATAATATTATCTTTTTTATATGACATATTAATAGTGTCTTTGTCTCTTTTATAGATGTCCTCTATAAGAGCTTTTGCATCATTTAAATCCACTAATCTTCCCATAATTTGCCTCCTGTGAATTATCTTGTAATCCCTAAAATTTCTGCGAACTTATCTGCCAGATAATCATAATCTGAACCATATATGATAGCTGCACTTTCGTCTTCCGGTTCTCTTTCATCATTAGAAATATCATCCGTGGTAATTCCCTTAGAGTCAAGCCAGTCTTCAACAACGTCAATAAGCACTCCAAGTAATTCACATTTGTCTGCTTCCGACATATCATTGCTGATAACCTTGTTGTTCTTATAAGAGACATTGATGTTATCTAATGCATACTTACTGAAATCCATCCAGTCCGGAGACTTAATAGTTTTGCCCTGATTAATCTTCAGAAGGTCAGCATCCAGAGCTTCCATGTCGTTATCTGAAAGAAGCATATAGAGAATATTTCCAGTCTCCCTGAAGTCCTTTTTTGTAAGATTTCTTAAATCTGCTTTGTTTTCGTTAAAATGTGCCATTTTAATTTCCTCCTTTTAATGTTTGATATAAAAGATATGACAGAAAAAAAGCCAGGAAACAAAAAAACAGAGCCATATAGACTCTGTTTTAATTATTAATAATTACGATTATGTTTTTGTTTCTTCCTGAATTTCCTGCTATACAAGGATTTGAAGATAATCACATAGGCCAAAACAAATCATTATGTTTGCTTGATTTAATATATTATTCTATCCGCCTCGATTTGAGTATCATTATAAGCTTCTTGCTTCGATGCAAAACATCCAAAATCATGATAACATTTAAAAATTTTTCCAGATGCGTTATTTTTTGCTATATATGCCATTGGATATTGGCAAACCCAATCAACAACAGTACACTTTTCTGCCTGTTTTGTATCTCTATTAGCATATTGAACACACTCCGAATCTAAAGATTCGGAGATTCTCTTATACCTTGTATTTAGCATAATTTTATCCGCCATCTTATACGATTTTAACTTAGCATACCCAGAACTTACATCCTGATATACCACATTAAAATTAAATACAACTTAATCGTTATATTGAAGGCGACTGAATCCATACCCTGTTACACTAAGATGCTAAATACTGATGTATAGCTCTTAATGTTGACAGGGTATTTTGTGTTCTTTTCTGACATCCAGGTACTTTTGCCTGCATATCAGACCATATGCTTATTCCTTTGCATATGGATTTTCTGGTATATATTTTCTCGATTTCACGAATATAATATCTGGCTCCTATATTATATGATGCTGATAAATCACAGTTATATATTTTACCGGTTTGAAATCTGCAAAGCTCATATGTCGGTAATTCAGCATCTTTACCTCGTAATACATATTCGGTTCCATCAAATGCTAATTTACTTGTGTTTACTGCACATATATGACTGATTCGGATACCTAATAAATGAGCCTTATGTGTTACGATTCTTTGTACAGTATTCTTATTCCACATATGTAATAACTGGCGTTTAGATCCTTTCTTTCTGCCTTTCATATTCAGATGCTCAAATACTATAACATCGACATTCTGCTGCTTAGCATAATTCACTATGTTATTTGCTATTTTTGAAGCCAGTTCTATATTATGATTTCTGGTTATACTCCATAATTTCCGGACCACATCTTTTTGTCCTGCAGCCTGATATTTCTTTATCTTATTCAGATTATGCTTAATATAGTCTTTTTCACTTGCATGATTGATAAATGATCTTGCAAGGACAGTTCCATAATAATCCATAACTGAACAAGTAGCATCTGTATTGATGCCTAAATCAACTGCTAATATCTTTTGTTCCGATACTGGTGTCTTATTTAAATCTGCTTTATTCGTAAATGCAAATCGAAGAAACCATTTCTTATGCTTCTTCTCTAATGTCGGTACAGAAATTGTTGCATTGATACTATGCTTCCTTATACTTTGCATATCAGTATGTTTCAGATTTAATTCCACCCACTTCCAATCATTCTTTATAAAAAGCTTAAGTTTTATAGCATCTTTTTTATCTGACCATTCAAACATGTTGGTTTTATAAAAAACTGGATATTTATTGGCATTGATCTGCAATGTTGGACGACTACCTTTGCATCCTTCATTATACCATTTCTGTAAGTTTGAATGATAAGATTTAAGTACTCCGATAGCTGCATTAATAGCTGCAGTAGTAAAATAACTTGGCATCTTATGAAATAGCTTATCATAATCCGGATATTTAGCTTTGTTTGATTTTGAAGAATGAATTAATTTTCTTGCAGCACCACATTGAGTTTTTGCATCGTTAATATCTTTTAATTCAGACCATTCAGATTCAAATGCCTGGATACAGAATGAAACAGCCTGATTAAAGATTTTAATTGTAGGATTGAATAGCTTTTTAATATTTTTAATTTCAACTGTATAGCTTGACGTAATTTCCATACTAAAACCCGGCCTTTCATAAGAATGTGGAATAAATCCACAATATATATGACAGACCGAAAAATATTTTTTAAAAGAAACAAAAAAATCGGCTTATCCCCGAAGCTAAAGCTTCGGAGTTTTGCCGATATAGTTAGAACTTATAAAAAGTTTCTCCTTTTTCAAACAATGGTTTTATTCCTTTTAGCACATTTAATGTATCTGACATATTTTATCCTCCCTGCTACTGAAACTATTGATAATTTTCTGACTGAAATTTTCTTTTAAAGTCCTTTTTTTCTGATTTCTAAATACGCTGTCCTGAAAAATGAATATTCCTTACCATCACAGCCTGTTTTTAAGGTACACATACTTTTCAATGATATATTTCAAATTCTTCTGAAAATGCAACTACAATAAAATTTGTATCTACATTAAATTACACACTTCTCAAACCTATATACTAATGTTGGAAAGAGTGTGACAGTTTTGTATCCATATTAAATACATACTTCTCAAATAAAACACTGCAAGATATACGGCGTGAAATTGTTTTGTATCCATATTAAAATACATACTTCTCAAACTAACATACCATCAATGGGAAAATTACATACGTTTTGTATCCATATTAAAATACATACTTCTCAAACCTCAAAAGGTTGTCTTAGAAATTATCCGTTTGCAAGGATATGTAATTTATAATCAATATGAATACAAAACATTTATATATTTATATTATATATAATATTATATTACACTTCAAGCAAATCAATCCTCTTTTTATAAAGCCCTGTTATTGAGCGTTCAACAAGTACTGCAGACTTATAATTGCTTATATTACAGCTTATATTCATAGTTCCTATGCTCGAACCCTCTCCTAATAAAGACAGATTAGCAAGGTTTGTTCCCATACGGGTAAGCATGAGTATTTGGCAAAGTATCTGCATCTGCTCTTCCAATACCAGTTTTTCAAATTTTTCTCTGTCAGTCAACAACATGTTATAAACAGGAAGCTTTTTCTTTAAAAAGATATCAGTTTTGTGTTTAGATAGTATTTCATTATATAATTCAAGATTTTTTTCTACGGTTACTGCCCTGTCAACTACTTTGGCATTAATATATTTTTCAATCTTACTAATGTATGTCTGCCATTCCTGGTTAAATATCATTGGGACATTGTTTGCTACATGAAACTGTGATATACTTTTACCACCAAGCAAATAGCTGTATCCATCAATTTCAAGTTCGGAATTGGCCATAATTTTGCTTATGCGTACATTTGGCTCGATAAGCCCCAATTTTTCTATACAGTACTTTTCTATATCTTCCCTATTTTTTACATTAAGTGCAAGATATAAAGGAATTGTATACAGGGTTCTCACTCTGCCCTTCTTTTTATCTGTATGCTCTACAAGAAATGCATATGCAGTTTTTATACTTGTCTTTCCGCCATATTTTGTTACATCACTGTAACGAATATTCGACTTTAACGGAAGGTATATACCCGGCTTTGCTTTAGAAGCTTTTGATATGGTTGCATTAGTAAGTCCGCCATGTCCTTCAGTGGTCTTTGTAACGGTAAGTGGTGTATTTCTAGCCATAATCTTATTTACTACAGCTATTGTACCTGGAATATCTTTCTTGTTTCTTTCTGCTATCCAGGCAACCCTGTCATTTCTCACAACATCAAAATCGTACATACGGTTTAAGTTGTATTCAGATTTACCGGTCCTGTATTCCTTTTCTATGAACCATATCGGAGATAATGTAAACTTTGTATACCATACATTTCCGACTACAATATTCAGATATGCATCCTTAGCAAGATAATGATCATTATAAATTGTAACTTTTGCAAAACCATACTGCTTTCTGAAATCTGCGACTTCCTGTGTTTTTGCATAAATAATCTTTGTGTCTTTATTAAATATACTGTTAAATACCTCTGCAAGCATCTTAGTTGAGCTGGTTGCTTGTATATAAGACTTTCCAATAAATGATGCTCTCTTTTCATCTGACATTGGATGTCTGTCAGAAAGTCTTGCCAGCTTCTCTGCACTCATAAATCCGTTCTTTCTTAATATCAGCCAGTTTTCATGCATTGCCTCATAAATTCTATCAGGAACTGGGTAAATATCTTTCTTTTCTTCCTTATTGAATTCTGAGTTAGTAAGAACAATATTATCAAGGCTTTCATCCTTAACAAAGTGTTTTGGATATATATGATCAATATTATATATGTTATCTCCTGTTGTCTTTACAACATTGAAATTAATATCTTCCCATGTGTATATATCTTTACCCATCTGCAAAAAGTAAAGATAAATCTTCTTACTCTTTAAAGAGCCATCCTTATCGCATTCATCTATGCGGTTAATCATGGTTGCTTTCCATTCTTTGGATACATCTTTAAGGCTTCTGTATAAGTCAATAAGTCTGCTCTTTCTGTTATCTTTTTTATCCTTTGGACGCATCTTCTTTGTATCAAGGAAGATTGATTCAGGGGCATATCCCTTTATCTTTATAATTTCCCTTACAATCTTCACGGCAGCCCATATTGATTTCTTCTGTGCTGCAGTTGCATAAAGCTCATTAAGGTCATCATATTCAAATGTAAATATGCTTTTGACTTCCTTCTTTGATTTCTCTTTAATGACAGACATGAAATCATACCTTTCATCATTGATAAGTTCCATGAGATTGATATTTTCATTCCACATCAGATCAATTACACTGATTCTTTCTTCTGTCTCTTTATTAGTTCCTTTCATATTAAGGAACTGTGCAGATAATCTTCCCCAGTCATTAGACTTAAAATTAAGAACTTTCTTCATCTGTTCTGCATTAAGCTTTCCCGGATACTTATTCTCAATCTGCTCTTTTATATATATCTTTGATGTGCCATATATTGTACTCCAAAAAATGATGTCCTCTGCTATTACTTCTGTATCTTTATTAAGTATACCAAAGACTTCTGTAAAGAATTTATGACTTGACATAGTATTATTAAGTTTCTCATCTATTCCTGTAATAAGGGAGTCCATATCTGCAAGTCCCTTCTTAACGAGGAATGAATGTATCTGTTTCTTTGTAAGCTTTTTGCCAGCCATAAGCTTTCCATTTACAATCTCCTGCTTTACTTCAACAGGAAGCTTCTCACCATCTACACGGATATTATTTACTTCATTTAAAACTGCATACTTCTCATATAAAAGAGAAGCTTTCGGGAGTACACGCTCTCCTGACAGGTATGTACACTTTCCAACCATGTTTTCAATGAAGTTTTTGGCACTTTCTTTTATATCTACTTTTTTTTCAAGATTCCATGGCATTACTGCACCAGCTTCTTTTCTTACTACCCATCCTCTGGTATTGTACTCTGATGTTGGACCTACAAAATAAGGTATGGTAAATGTAAATATGCTGAGGATCCTTTCGGAAACAGTCAGCCCTGATTCGTCTTTTTCATTAAAAAAATCATAATACTGTGCTGCATTATCAAGAATAGCTTTTAATTCTGTCGCATATAACTGGTTAGGTATAAGTTTGTTGTCTGTAATACGCTGCTTAGGCAGAAATGTTCCCTTACTGATTTCGTCAAGGATATATTCAGCATCACTATCATTTTCATCTGCTTTAGAAAGCAGCTTCTTTATAGATGAATATAAATCATCCTGTGTCCTGCCTTTATCCGAACCTCTTCTTGTACGCTTTCCATCAGAATTGTTTGATTTTACATAAGCAGCATATGTACCAGGTTCTTCCGACCTAAAGAATTTGTTAAATTCTTTAGATGTTACATTGTTTCTTAATACAGATTTAAGCAACTTCAGGTCATTCATATGCTTTTCATAAGATGCTATTTTAGCATCTGAGATAAACTTATGCCCCTGAATAATATTCTGTATTATTACAGCATCATATAGTTCCTTAACTGCAGATACCAGTGCAAAATTATCTTCGCCTGCAAGCTTCTCAATACTGTCCACATTTTCAAGGTAATTGTTATCAGAGAAAGATATGCTTGCTTTCTTATCTGATTCTTCTAAAGAGTCTGCTAATTCTGGAAACATATCCACAAGTTTGATCTTAAGTCCGCACATAAGTTTAATTAACGCTGTTTCCTGTTTCGTTAAAGCTTTTACTGTCTGTGCTGCCAGAATCGCCTTCGTTTTGTTATTAATAGCTGGATTAAGCAGAATTTCCTCCATAAGCTTATCTATATCAGCCTTTACATCAAAGTGAATACCCATCTGATCAGCAATCCTGCATATATTTAAGTAAACATCCTTAACTGAATTACTTGTATCCTCAAGGTTTTGGGTATAGAAGTTTCCTCTGTGCTTCATTATATTTGAAACCGCAAGGAACACAAGCCTTATATCTGCTTTTCCACTGCTATTGGCAAGAAATGAGCGCAGATGATATATTGTAGGGAACTGCTTATAATAGTCTGTATCCTTATAGTTATCATCATCAAAAAGAACATTTCTGCTGCCATTAAGAGCTTTTTCCTTATCTTCCGGGAAAAAGGAGCTGTTATCAAGTCTGATAAAGAAATTTTTATCCACCTTCATTATTTCATCATAAAAATATGCTTTCAGAAGGTTAATTCTTTTCTTTTCCTTTTTTTTATTCTTTCTTGAAGAACGAAAAACTGTTCTATCAGCAGAAGTTTCCGCCTCCTTGAATCTATATATACCCCACATATCCTGACCTTTAAATTTTTCAAGATTATATGATTCGTTTGTTACAGCATAAGCTGCATATTCTGGTCCTACTGTTAGACCTATATAATACGGTTTATTAACCATAGCTTATTCTCCTTTTACTGATTGCTTTTCACACCGAGACAGTAGGAATTTTCTCGCTTAATTTCTTGTGAATATAGCTATTTATATTTTTATGCATTAATTCTATTTTAGATATGACAGATATTTAAGCTCTTTTTTTTACACAAAAAAATAAAAACATTTGACATATTTGATATGATAATGTATTATAATAATATATTAAATTACATGCGAGTTCAAATAAGGGCAAGTTCAAATAAGAGCATTGCCTGAAAATGCATTTGCTTCTGCGTGGTGCAGAGATTAAGGCTTCCGTAAAAGGAAGTCTTTTTTGTTTTACAAAAAAAAACAAACTGACTTTATTTTTTTACTGTTTCCTGACTAAGCATATGTAGTCCTCCTTTATAATTTCGATATAAAAGATATAACAGAAAAAACAGCAGATTGAACTTCAACCTGCTGTTTTGTAATTTTAGGTGGTGGTAGTTTACTTTTGCTTGTATTAATGAATATCCTGATTAGGTGATACACGCAATTTAATCATCATTCTTGAACCTTCATAATATCTAAGTGTTTCAGGAGAGCTGTAACAATTGCATATACCATTTGTGATACTATAATACTTCCAAGGAGCATTATATTCGTGATCTGTATTTATAATCCCCGCTTTTTTCAGTTTATTCATTAAAATCTGCTGTTGGAACTCATCTTCCACAATAAAAAAGATTTTTTCATTAATAAAAGCATTGAAATCTATTATTTTATATTCTGAAATATCCTTTTCGGTCTTATCTTTTTCACTGAGAATTTTGATTTTACTGTCAGGGAATCTGTATTTTAAATTTTGTTCTACAAGAAGTGCTGATTCATGTAGCGGAATGCAGTCCTCTTTACTTTCTGCTGAGATTTTAATAATAATCTCCCGTTTAGTTAAAAAGTGTTTTTTAAGATATGTTTCACCCTCTTCCTTTGACATGAAAGTAGGCACTGTACCATATTCATCCACATAATAATTACCATCTTCATCAGCTAGATAATATGGTTCTTCAAAAGCATCTGATGTTTCCTGAACGGTATATACTGTACTAGTAGTTTCTTCTTTTATAGTATCGCAAATTCTTAAAATCTGTGAGTATCCATCTGATTGACCTCCTGTACATTTAGCTGCAATTTTTTCAATTTCCTTAATATAATTTTCGATGTGATTTTCCATTATTATTTTTCCTTTCTATGCATTTAACGGCTTTTCTTTTTTAGTGACATTATAAATTGCCTCAAGAACAGTTTTTCCGGCTTTATTAGGATATATATAAGCATCTCCGTATTCATAGCCGACATAATCATTTATACTTACAAATCCGATTTCTTCCAGTATCTCATTTTCTCTCTGAATTACCTCCCTGTCATTAATAACTGACTTACCTGCATTTTCCGGATTATTCTTCTGGTAATCCAGACACCACTTATCGGGTGAAAATTCTGTTTTTGAAATTAAGCTGCGTGTGAGAAGCACTACATCCTCATTGCCCTTAATATAAGTATTGATAAACTGCTTATATTCAACCTTTTTATCTTCCTTATTAGGATTAAGGTTAAATATTTCAGCTATTCTGCTTTCAGCAAATGGCGTACCTTTTAATAATCCTCTTACATCCTGCTTAACAAAAGTGTCTCCTGACATTATCTGAATCATATTAGATCCTCCTTTAAATATTTGATGTAAAGAATATGACAGAAAAATACCCGCTAAGAAAAACTTAACGGGTACATAATGTTTATTATTTAGGATATTAAGCGCCAACTTTAAGCATTTGCTTTCACTCCTTGTCTTGAATTCTTAGTTTCATTTTTTCATTGTTGCTGCAATTTCTTTAATCCAATCACAAGTTTGTATTCCAATATATTGACTTGTTAAATCTCCATTACAATATTTTGATTCTATCTTATTGATAAGTTCATTTGCAAAACCATCTATGAGATTGTTTCTGTCATTAATACTTGCAACAGTGCCTATCTGTTCTTCTGGCTTATCTAATGACATTTTATAAATTTTATCGTCTTTTATATGATAAATTCCATTCTTCATATCTATTTCCTTTCAAATGAAACACGTATTTACATGTTTTAAAAACCAAAAGCTTCCTTATGTTCGTGATAATCTTCATTTGTGAAATCATCTGGAAGGAATTGTACGCAGGATGGTATAACCATTTCTATATTACCTTGTGCGTCTTCAACAATCGCCTCTGTCCATTGAATTCCATATCCTTCAGCGTCACTTGTGCAGTTTATTCCAAATTGATGAAAATAACCAAACTTCTGTATCCCTCTAACTATCCAATTGCATTTTCTCATTTTTCTTTTTCCTTTCTTTGTAATTCCAAATGAAATGCGTATTTACATACAAATCTCTTTTTTTTAGTAATTATTCAATATCAGATTTTAATTCTTCAATTTCAGTTATTGCAGTGTTAAGTACAGAAACAATAATTTCCATTTTATCTTTATATTTTAAATTAGTTCTGCAATTCTTCATTTCTACAAGAAGCTCTTCAATCGTCTGTAAACAATAATTTCTTTCTGCTTCTGCTTTTGATTTCTTCTGAGTTTTTTCATAAAAGCTTACCAGGACATCTTCTGGCATCTGATCTGCTGCATTACTCAGTTCTTCTTCTAACATCTGATTATTATTTAACACCTCATCATCCGGCTTGTAGCCCAGAAAACCGGTTATTGTTTCAGTGTCTTCACTAAGCATCGCTTCAATTGTCTTGTCGATTAATTCATCAATTGACATATTATTTTCCTCCTTTATAATTTCGATACAAGGAATATGACAGAAAAAATAATGGCAGCAATCTAAAGATCACCGCCATCAAAAGGTTCTATAAAATATAATTTTTAAATCCATTTATCAATTTCTGCGAATACAGCTCCCAGAGTACTTTCTATAAACAAATCAGATTCATCTAACTGAATATTCAGCTTTTCCTTATTAATAACAACCAGATGTTTTCCTCTGAAGTATGATACATAAGTATTAGCTGGATATACCTGTAGTGATGTACCTCCGATAATAAGGCAGTCTGCATTAAGAATAGCTGCAACAGCACTATTTACAGCTTTATCTGGCAAACTTTCTCCATAGAGTACTACATCTGGTCTGATTATGCCCTTACAGTATTCGCATACAGGAACAGGGGCTTTATGAAATATATAGTCTGCTGGATATTTTCTTCCGCAGTCACAACAATAGTTCTTTAATGTCGTGCCATGGATTTCATAGACATTCCTGCTGCCAGCTTTCTGATGTAATCCATCAATATTCTGGGTTACAACAGCTTTTAGCTTTCCTGCAGCTTCCATTTTAGCAAGCACCTTATGAGTAATATTAGGTTCGATATTTCTGGTATCCATCTTCTGCCTGTAAAATTCGAAGAACACCTCTGGTTTATTATTAAGACAGTCAGCACTTACACTTTATAAGCATATTTTTACACCTGTGCCAAATATGGCGTCCTTTCTAATTTTAGACTTTTTATTAAATATGACAGAGAAAAAATATTTTTATAATGCAAAAAAAGAGCCTGGCGTAACTAGACAGGTCAATGCCTGCTTTTACCGCCAAACCCTTTTTTATAAATATTAATATCTGCTAACTTTGTATAATAAGGTAGAAACTGTATCCTGAAGTTTGCCATCGTTGTAAACAGCTATATCTATCATATTTGCAACAAACTCTCTGCTGAAACTTTTGTTTTCTATTTCAGTTGAAGATTCCCAGATACTTTTCAATTCAGGTGCTTCTCTTATAGTTCTTTTTTTCTGATATTTTCTGAAACAGAAACATACGCAACAATGATGTTATCTCTGTTTCTATTAGAAATAGTCTGCTGAGCCATATCCGGGTTCATCACTCCTACATACTTGCCAGTTTTTATTTCATCATCACCCTGATTTATAAATGGCCGGTACCTGTATTCTTCCATAAGTTTGTGCATGATGCTGAGCTTTCCAACACCCTTCTTTCCAATTAATACGATAAGCATTTATTTTTCTCCTTTAAATATTTGATATTTTTTATATGACAGAAAAATACCCGCTAAGAAAAACTTAACGGGTACATAATGGATTAGATACATATACTAAATCGCCAACTTTAAGTATTTGCTTTCACTCTTTGTCTTGAATTCTTAGTTTTGTTGTTTATCTTCTCTTGCACATAGAGTATAAAGTTCTGCATCAAGTACAACTTCATTGCAATCTTCGCATTCAAGACATATATCTGTTGGATTATCCCAATCTCCATATGATACAATGCTAACTTTATGCCCTCTATGTTTTTTCAACTCGTTCCACAAAATCATATTGATGTCATTTTCCATATGGAATTCATAAGTTTCGGATAAAAACGCCTTATAATATTCAACTTCATCGAACTCATTTTTTCCATATCCATTAAGGTGTTATAAATCATTTCTGTCAATTCTTCTTTTGTAAAACACTCATATACTTCGTCAGGTGATAAATCTTCGTGTTCACTTCCAATAAAATAAAACCAAAATTCTCCAATCTGGCAAGCAATACAATCATCATTTGGATTACTGATAATTTTTACTGTTTTATCGCATAAGCCTTTATAAATCATTTCTTTAAATGTCATAATAGTTCCTCCAATTAATTTTTCCTTTCTTTTGTTAATCTAAAATTTAAACTTGTTCATAACACTTATCACTGACTATATATCTTTTATTTTTCAAACTTATTTATGTTCGATATTTCTACATCATCAATGTTGATATAAACCTCTGGTTCATTTATACACCCTCCAACTGATTTGATATAAATATTAGTGATTTTGCTTCTTAATAGAGTATCCATAGTAAGTTCGTTATTGGATAATACAATTCCTTTTTTTTCTAAATTTTGAAGGTGTTGTTGCAAATATCTTCTGCTGTTCTTTTTTGTTGCCAGAGAATTAATCCACTCACCAGAGTAAAAACGATATAACTCAAATTTATGGTTATAATCATTAAGTGAAAAAATGCAAATATCGCCATCTCTAATCTTTGTAATGGAAAGAAACTGCTCCACGGTAATGTCTACACTGTTGAAGTGATTGATTCCTTTTTTCAACTGTAGTGTCTTTTCAGCTTGTTCAGCAATCAATGTAACGTCTAACTCACTTAAATTATCATCTGCGAATAAATTCACAAACTTTTCTTTTATCGTCTGGTTTGACTCCTTTTTATTAGCATGTAAACATTTTAAAAATGCCAATGTGCTTTCACTGGCACTTTTGTTTCCAGCAATCATATAAAGAAGTGTGGGATTCCTGCTGTTTTTTGCAAATGAATCTAACGCATCGGATGGCGTACTTCCATTTGTAAGTACCTCATCGTAACATCTTCCATCTTCTAAGAGTTCTCTTAAATCTTCTGGATAGGTAAATGGATTTCTGGCAAGTGCTCTGTATATTTCCGCATCATGCTCATTTACTAATAATTCATGAAGAACCGAAGGATCCTTTGACTCTTTTGCAATCTTTATTTTTTCTTGTATCTCTTTTAACCCCATTAAACTGTTCTCCTTTCAATTGGGATTCTTGTCGTTAATACTGTGATTTTAGAAATTTCTGGCTGAAACAAAGTTTAAAATGTTCAGCGATTTCTGTTCTCTGCTTCTCTTTTTCAATAATTCTTTTCATGTCTTGTTTTGATAAGTCCATATATTCAAGCAGTCTGTTTATCCAGTCTTCCTGCTTTAATAATTCATCTTCTCTCTGATAAACCGTTTCAACAAGCTCTTTAATCTGCTTATCTTTACAATCAATCTGATATTGTAAATTCCTTATTTCTGAACGATATTTCGCTCTCTCTTTATCAAAGGCTATATCTTTTGCTGATTTCTTTCTATCCATATTAAAAATTCCCCTTATATTTTACTTCCCAGCAATGTAGCTCTTCTACTGCATTTAGCAGCTTACCGTCCATATTTCTCAATGCGTCTTTTTCTCTCTTCTTCATATTTCCCTCCTATAAAATTACTTACTCTCTCTGAAAATCCAATCTTCTACCTTTTTATCATTGTCCTCATCATTAAAATACTTATAACCTAATACTTTGGGATACATGCAGTCATCCATTCTTTCCCACATAAGATACTCACACCAGTTTGGCTCTGGAAAGTCTTTCTCTTCGTCTAAATGATATTGCTTTAACTTTTTACTAAGCTTCCAACTATGAGTTTCATCACCACGCCAAGATGGAGTTTCAAACATTTTGCCGTAGGCATCATTCTCATTACGGATAACAACTGACTTCTCATATGCTTTAATTTCTACAAAAACATCTTCTATACCTACTCTTTTGGCAAGTCGGCATATCCAGTTCTGAAATTCTTTGAAAGTTTCTTCAAACATTCTGTCTCTTAATGAACCATCAAGAACTAAAATATATTCTTCCTGAATTTTTAACCACCCATTTCTTCTGCTTTTTTGATTATATCTGTCAAACAAATTATTTGTGCTGTTTCCAAATTCGTCACAGGAAGATGAACTTTCATATCCTTTTGGCTGAACAATATAAACATCCATATCTCCTTCTGAACCTGTTACTACAGGTAAATGGTCTAAAACAGTTTCAAGAATATATCTCTTTTCTGCCTGCGTTCTTCCCATTGGTCTAACAGTTATTGTTCCGTGTACATATGTCCAACGTGACATTGCTATATCTCCTTTCTACTTACCAGCAATGTAGTCTCTTACTACTGCATTTGCCATCTTACCATCCATATTAACACCAAATTTTTCCTTTAAAACCTTCATACATACGCCTATGTTCTTTTCTAAATTTGCACCTGTAAGGAAGTCCATTATATCTTCCTTGGTTGCCTGCTTTGGAAGCACTTCTGTACAATAATTTACCTTCTCTGTGATTTCTGATATTCTTCCGCTATCTGTTGGCGATACATAACCCATTAAGTCATTTAACTGCTTAATTTCATTCTTAATAGCAGTTATAATATCTTCATCTGTTACTGCTCTGTTTGTCTTCTTCGCAATCTTCTGTGCGTTTTCAAGTATACTCTTATAAGTAATCTGCTTATTCTTATTCTTCTCAATCATTGCTTCCTTAATTAACTGCCTGATTTTCTTTTCCATGTATTATTTTTCTCCTTTATAATTTTGATACAAAGAATATGACAGAAAAAAAACTGGTCAGTTAACATAATTTTTCTTGTTTAAGTATTATCAAGCTATTCCTTCAAGCACAATATCGGCTTCCGGATTATGAAAATCACGATTTCCGTATGCGTATTTTTTATCTTCACTGGCAAGATTCATATTTTTATAATCTATCGTCTTGATACTCAGATTGTGCTTTTCTGTCCAGATTACCATAGCTTTAGCCGTATCTCCATTAAGGTAACTGTTATGATATCCTTTAACCTGTCTGAGCGATTTGCAATCGGGGCTTAATTCTATACAGCCCAGATATTTGTTCTCTGAATCTGTAATTTCAGCAATAATACTTGTTTTATGAATAGCATTATCTCTATAAGCCGTTCCAACACAAATTCCAAGTGCCTGCCCTATTCGTATCATTTCATTGGTATTTTTAACCAAATTGAAATGATAAATTTTATCAGAAACCTGAATATTATCATTAACAGCTAGATTTTCTTTTGTATATAAATTTTTTAGTTCAACATTTTTATATCTCAATGACTGTGATACAAATAATACCTCATCATGCAGTTCTTTTATAGGTAGTTTGTAAAGACTTCTGCCATTCCTTGCTACTGCCACATCTTCCGAAAAATGGTTATCCATAGCCTTAAGCATTTCTATAGCGTCTATAAATTTATGTAATTCTGATGAAGCTGTATTAAGCATTTTTTCAAAATCTGTTGTAAATACAACTTCTCCACGACACTCAATAATTTTCTTAATTATTTTTAAATTATATTTGTCAAATATCTGTACAATAGGTGTATCAAACGAATTTAATGGTCTCTGTGACATCATAGTTATATTGGCATTAACCATCCTCCTTAAGCAATCTGGATTAATAAATCCAGTATCCTGATACATATTATATAGAAAAATATATATAGGATCCTGCATAAACAATTTCTTATTAGTTTTTGTCATTGAGCATCTGCATGTTTTAAAAAGTTTTTCCAGGTAATTTTTGCTATTTTTATCTGGCAGTTTATGATATTTCACATACTTTTTTAAAATGTCATTACATTGAACCAGATATTCGTTTATGAAATATTGTTCCTTATTATTTTTAAATTTTAAATCTTTTGGGGCATTCCATTTATCTATGAAATAAAAAGCTAATTCTTCTGGAAAAATGTCAACATATTTATTAAATAAAGACCTGTTCATTACGATGAAACTTCCATCTTTTGTAACATCTTTTTTGGGATAATTCGGAAATTTAGCGATATATTTTTTAAATATATTTAAGTTTATATTATGCGCTGATCTATATGAACGTAATACCCCAGATTCACTTTCTGGAATTATCTGGTTTTTATTATATGGATTTATACATTTTCTTTTAATGAATTCTTTGAAATTTAATACATCTTCTTCGGTAACATTAGGCGTTCTCCGTAATTCTTTTGTAAGACTACTTTTGTATCTGTTTAATTCATATATAATATCTGTATTACAGATGATTTCTCCATCAATTACATTGCAGGCATAATAAATAGCATTCTCTATAATTAATTTCTGTAAGAGTCTTTCCGGTTTTTCTGATAGTTTTTCCGTATTAATATCATATTTATATGCGATGGCCCTGATTGTTGCTTTTTTAATTTTATTTAAAGTAAAATTGCTTTCAATTTTGTATTTTATGATAGAATTAATATTAAATGAAAGAGAACCATTAAAATGTTTAAATGTTGCATTTGATACTTTGTTGTCACTAAACGTGTATATCTGCTTCTTTTTATAATCAAAGATTCCTGTAGTATATCTTTTCTGACATACAGCTTTACATCCGGATCTGCCTGCGTATTTTATCTCCTGGACCCTTATTCCTAATACATCCGTATTTGGATAATAACTAACAGTTACACAATCTGTTTCCCAGTCAGTATAAAGTACTTCTGTAGTACAGTTTTGATGTAAAAAAATATGTTGTTTTTCATTTGTCAGCTGCTTTCCACAACAGACGCATTTATTCTTTGTATTATTTTTTTCTAATGATGTCTCAAGATTATTAATTGTATTTATCGTATTACATTTTCTGCAGATATAATGGTTATTGCCTGATATTTTGTAAGAATGATTATTCGAACCTTTTTTATTTAAATATATAATTTCTCTAAATTTTTCTTTTTTCCCCATAAAACTCACAACCTGCCTTCATATTTTTTGCTATAAGGAATATGACAGAAAAGAAAGTTATTTTTTTCGCACAAAAAATCAGCTCATTCTGGTAACTTAAGTTTTAATACTCAAGTTCCGAGATAAAGCAGAAACTTCTATTTTATTAATCTGATATCTGGCAGCAGTTTGTTTCATTAATTTTCCAGACAAAATTCTCTTGATTTCAGGCCACTCATCTTTAAATTTAGGCTGTCCTAATAATTTCTTTCTGGTTATCCCGGTTTTTTAGCTGCTGCCCAGTGAGCTTCTTTTTCTAGTTCAAAACAGGAATGATATAACTCATAGCCCAACATATTTATAACTGCAAGCTTGACTACCTCATCATCATTATTAATACCTGTTGTTTCTGTATCTAATATACAGAAAATTGTTTCGTTAAGCTTAAGCTTTGGATACTGCGTAAAAACAAATATTGGCAATATGTATTCTTCGCTAATAGTTTCCATGTAAAATTCCCCTTTATAGTTTTGATATATGAAATATGGCAGAAAAAAACAGACCACAGATAATCTGCAGTCTGCTAGTACTTGCATGTCTTTATGCAGCTATAAAATTAATTACTATTCTATAACCTCTATAATTTGTTTTATGTCTGTTGTGCATTCCAGCTTTTTGTTATCTATTTTTGTTAGCTGAAATCCTATAGATGCATATCCGAAATTCATTTCATACTCAAAATTTTCAGAGATTACTTCTGAAAAAATATATTCCTTGATTGCAGGAATATCATCTTTGAAATTCTTAATATATAATTTTATAAGCTGGTCTGATGTGTCAAGAGTTTTATTGAAACAATCCAGGATATCACAAAGCAGATTTAATAAGCAATCTTTATTACTGGATTCAAATCTATATAAATTAGTATTCTGAGTGTTAAATTTTAACTTAGCGAAATCATATTTCAGATATTCAGATGAATTTACATTAATGGTTAATAAATATCTAGTCATAATAATTTCCCTTTCGTTTTCTATAGGCGGAACCCCACAAGTTTGCCTGTGGGTGGTCAGTGAGAAATTATTGCAGCTCCTTATTTTTATATTAATGTTTATTTAATATATGACAGATAAATAATTCATTTTTTTTGCATAAAAAAAATCCGCCACAGCAAAACTATGGCGGATAACATAATTAATTAAAGAAAGCTTATTCAACAGTAACAATATTACCTCTATCTTTTGTAGATGTGACAATAAGTGTCTTTACAGACATATTTTCATCAGCTAAAGCATATCTGATTTCGTGCTCTTTCTTTGTTATATCAACAAGGTAATTATAACCTGAAAGAACAGACATATTCTTAACCGGATACTTATAACCATTGATATAAATTCTGTCTGGAAGTTTAATTACAAATCCAGCTGCTGTCTCTGCAATCATTTCAGGTGCAGAAGCAACTCTGTAATTATCAATCACATTAATCATACTATCATGGTCAATTTCAAGGATTGTAAGATGCGTATCTTCTGATTCTGAAATAACACCATATTCATTTACATCTGTATCAACTTCAACAGCAAGTTCAAAATAGCCTCTATGGTTCTTAACATTGTTTATAGCTTTTATAGGCATATCAAAATGCTTAGAACTATAAACTGCATCATCCTTAACTACATAAGATAACACTGCAGCTGAATCAAAAAAAGTTTCTACAACTGTTTCTCCTGATTCAAGAATCTTATCTTTAGAGTATGTTCTGGAATATACTAAAGCAACAATATTCTTATCTTCAGACTGTCCAATAACCCTTACTCTTGGAATAGGATTTTTGATAAGTTTATTAAATTTATCTGTTTCTGGAGTATAAGAGAAAAGATCTATGTAGCCATCTCTTGGTTCTCTTGGTTCTCTTGGAACAACAGCAAGAATTAACCTTCCAGCAACAGCTGCGATAATTTCATCTATTATTAATGAGCCTTGTTCTGTTACCTGAGTTCCACCCTTTAAAAGCATACCACCTTCTACTGAATATCCTAAAGGAAAAGCTGGGATATTAGGATCTTCAACTAAACGGTAAGCAATAGCATTAGCCGGAGTAATAACTGATGTCACTAAATTATCGAGTGTTCCATCATCTTTAACCAACTTTGCTGTACCTCTAACAGAATCTCCTGCACCATCAACATTTATAATTTTGTATTCTCTACTGTCAACCTTATTGATGATTGTTACGTTTGTTTTAATCTTGTTTGATCTCATAATGAAATCCTCCTTTAATATTATTTAATACAATTTATATATGACGGGAAAATAAAAAATATAGACCTGCGATTGACTTCATGGATCTGGAAGCTAAAGCTTCGGGTTTTTACCGATAATGTTGAAAACTATAAAATTGCAAGTATTTATTATTGTACTGTTGAAAGATTTTTTGCATTCTGTATAACTTCTGTCAGGATATTCTGGCAGCACCAGATAATTAATATCGCAGCTACAGCAATCATGATTATATGTACCACAAACCAGAACCCCTTAATGCTTCCGATATAGGCTCTTGGAATCCATAGTCCTGTATTGGCACTCTTTTTTGAATTGCATCTTCTACATGCTGCAACAAGGTTCTGATATGAATTCACACTTTCTGCGCCTTTCTTTTTTAGTTTTTCTTGAAAATAAGTACTTTCGTTTACTTTCTTTACCGGATATATATGGTCTACAGTTATATTCTTCCTTGTATGGAGTGTCCCGCAGTATACACATCTGTAAAATTTTTTATATATTGGTTTATTATGTACAAAGTATTCCTTTCTATATGTTGCTGAACGCTTACCAAATGAATTATCTATTGAATATGCAAGTCTACATGTTTTACGGACTTTATATATAAACCGCTTTATGCTGTTGATTTTAAATTTTGAGAGTTCCCCTGCATATACAATGTGTTCCTGATATTCTGACTCATGCAGCCTGTACTTTCTTTTAAGTTTCCTCCGGATATATTTCGGAGTCCAGTTTGGGGCTGTTATTTTAACTTCTGTCATAATTTTGCCATCCTTTATTGATAATATTTATATGACAGATGAAAAAAATGGTTTATGGCAATTTTGAAAGGTAACTTCAGAACTAATATGGCAAAAATAATGTGGCAAAAAATATATGAATTTTGGAGTACAAAAAATGGACACCTGCAGATACAGATGTCCATGGTTGAATAATATTAAATTATTTAAAATAGCATCATTACAAGTGGAGCTACAATCAAAACATATACAGTATAAAATGCTGCTAATGTTATTCCGATTTTGATATTAGCTTTTGCACGTCTTTTCATTAGATCTACTGGATCAATATTCATATTACATTTTTCTTTCATATAATTAACAAATCCCTTAGTTAAATGTTGATTATCTATGAATTCGTTATAGTCATAATATGGCTTTCTAAAACTTAAAGTTTCGTTATATTCTACTCTATACTTGTTTAATGCAGTTTTAAAGTTATTAACAATAAGTTTTGCATTCTTAGCATCAGAAATGCTAGATATATTGTTAATTTTTTCTAATATTACATTAAATTGATCTAAGTTAATAATGTCAGAACCAGATGCAGGCATTTTTAATAAAGCTGCATTATTTAGCAAATCACGAATTTCTTCTATTGTGCTGTTAAAATCAATTTTTTGGAAATAACTTTTAGCATCATTATCTTTTTCAAAAATCTTGTCATACAAAGGACTGTTAATTGTATAATAAATATCTCCCAACTTTTTGTAAGCTGATTGAATATACTGGGAGTATTTTTTTAGATGTTCACATGGAAGATTTAATTTTCCTATGAAATATCTTTTTATTTTTATTGTTCCTTTGTAGGGGGCGAATATTATAATAAAAATTCCAGCTATTGAAATGACTGTTATTAACAAAAGTAAAAATTCAAAACCTACAGTATGGAAGTAGTCAATCCAGCTATTTCCTCGTCCAAGGTGCTTAAAGCTGTCTATTGCCTGAGTTAATAAATCTAAATATTTTTTTATCATAGTCTTATCTCCTATTGTTTTTAATATGTTTTGCCTGCTATATACAACCCTTTACTTTCAGCTGCATAATTTTTCCATAGTTTTTTGAATAATACAACAGCTTCGTCAAACAACTTATTTTCTTCTGTTCCTTCATCATTTTGCGCAAAATCAATAAAATCATCTTCATCTGCACAATCAGGGACAAGATAAATCCATGAAGAATAAGCAGATTCATCATTCATGTTGCACACCATGATATTCATGGCAATGATTGTATTGAGTCTTTCTTTTTCTTTCTGCGAAAAATTATCTACTATCGACTTTGCTTCTTCACTCCAGTTTTCTAAAATCATCTTTAATTCCTCCTTTAAATACTTGATATAAAAAATATGACGGAAAAATAAAAACAGCCGGAAGTTTCCGACTGTTAAAATTATGGTTGTCTGCATTTTCTACAGAAATATTCAATGACTTTTTCTCCCTGAGATTCATCATTCAGAAGTCTTGAAAGGCTTCTTATTTCATTCTGATACAAATCTGCATTCAAAGGATTGGGGTCGCTTTTATATTCTTCTATCTGATCTATGAGTTGCTGTGGCAGGTTAAAATCAAAATATTTATTGTTTGCCATAATAATTCCTCCAAATATACTTGTTTATCTTTTAATATCATATTGACTTTTTACTTTGTTATATTGAGATTTTTCCGAAACAAAATCATGTAGCATATTATTGTATTTTTCAAGCATATCATCTGAAGTCAAACTATCTTCATCGAATACTTCTTTTTTTGTCAGAGCTACCATAATTACTTCCTTTATAGTCAAATGGCATATTTATGAAATCTATCATATACATAAGTCATCTTAGGTTCAAAATTCCATTATCATGTGTAACAGGATATGGATTTCTTTTGGTATAGAATGGGTTACTACTTTTTTCATAATCGTAGTTCTCCTTCTTCGTATAATTTCTGTTTATATGCTCTATGTTCTTTCTGGATTTTATTCCATTCTTTACCAGTCTTCTGCCACCGTCTCCAGTTATCTTTTCTATACTGCTTCGCCTTAGCTGCTGATTCTGGGTTAACAATCAGAAGAATTGTCTTTTTACTTACTCTGAACTGGTCAGCTAATACATTTAATGAGTACTGACCAGTTGCATATAATCCAACAATTTTTTCCTTCTGCTCTTTTGTGAGCTTTATACGTCTGTCCTGTTTTTCAGACAAAGGTATATGTTCTGATTTTCTTGGCATGTATTTCCTCCTTCACTGATTGCTTTCCACGCTGAGGCAGCGGGAGCTTTCTCGCTTAATCTTCTGCAAATATTTAAAATACAGTGTCATCAGCCGGATCATATTTAATATCATTCTTAATGTTGTAAAGAGTTATTTCGTAGATATCTTTACCAAATTCAGATACATCCATCAGCTTATACTCCAGAGCATACATATCAAGATATGGATTTCCATATACCTCAGGATATTTCATCTTACTGACTATAAAGCTGTTGCTGTCAACTCCTGAAGTCCTAAAACCAAAACATATGACATTTTCTGTCTTCCTTTCAAAAGTTAGCTCATAAAGCAGCTTGCTATATGTAATAAAGAAATCATTCTGGTTTGTTGATACATTATCAAGTGCTTTGATAAGTGGTTTAAGGATTTCTCCTGGCATACTTGCGGAAATTAATCTTTCAAAGTTACTTCTGTTATTCCACGGCATGTCAATCTGGATTGATACGGTAACAACCTTGTTCTTTTCTGTAAGAGTATTTAAAATTGTCTTTGCGATATTCATATATCTGCCTCCTTTATATTTTTGATACAAAGAATATGACAGAAAAAACTAATATAAGAAAGACAGCAGGATAACTATCCTGCTGTCAATTGTTGATATCAGATACTTAAAAATAACTAATTTAAAACTGTTATTCTCTTACATCTAATTTTATTGCTGCCATGAACTATTGCTGTAACATCAGCATAATTTATTTTTAATTTTACAACCATACCATTACCACTATAGTCGTAAGCCTTTGTCTCTGTCCATGCGGAGAATCCGAAAGAATTTTCACCATCTGAATAATCTGAAAAACAGTCATAAGTCTCTCCCGGTAAATACAAATATAAGAAATTAAAATGACTGTATCTATCATTTCTTATGTTCTTGTAAGCATAGAAATAATTTTCGTGACATTCATACAAACCAGTCTTTTCAATTATCTTTTTCCATTCAATTGCAGTTTTCTGGGAGTTGTTATTGATTTTTATATTATGTTTGTCTGCAAATTCAGGTGTAATGACCTGATATCTGGATATATTATTCCAGTTTAATTTATCTGCGTGTTTCTCAATGAAATTTTCAGATAAACACTGATATCTGGATATATATTCCCAGTTTAATTTGTCTGCGTGTTTCTCAATGAAATTTTCAGATAAACACTGATATCTGGATATATATTCCCAGTTTAATTTATCTGCATATTTCTCAATGAAATTTTCAAACAGCTTCTGATATATAGATATGAAGTACCAATTAACTCTGTCTATATGCTTTTCGATAAAACTTTCAGATAAATGCTGGCATATAGATATATTATCCCAATTAATTTTATCAGTATGTTCCTCGATAAAGTCTTCTGACAGCTTCTGATATTTGGAAATATAATTCCAGTTTAATTTATCTGCATGTTTCTCAATGAAATTTTCAGATAAACACTGATATCTGGATATATAATCCCAATCAACCTTATCAGTATGTTTATCAATAAAGTCTTCTGACAACTTCTGATATATAGATATGAAATACCAATTAACTCTGTCTATATACTTTTCAATAAAAGCTTCACATAATCCCTTATATTTACATAATCCTTTATATCTGGATATTTCTTCCCAACTCATTAATAAAAAATCATACCCGAATTCTTCCTTGATTTTTTTTGCTGTTCTTTGGCTAATCATATGCAATCCTCCTTTAAATGTTTGATGTAAAAGATATGACAGAAAAAACCCTTGTTAGAAATTAATCTAACAAGGGTTTTTGTTATTGATATCTTTTTTAATATCTAAATTGTTCAATGAAAAAGTTGAAAAAATCTTTATTGTTTTCTCCACTTATTCCTACTGATTTAAGATATTTTTTATGTATATATTCGTGTTCTTCTTTTGTTATATTACCTTTATCTCTTTCCAAATTAAGCAAATACATACATTCCATAGCATTCTTTTGCCATTCTTCTGACCATCCTGTAAATTCATAGTATTTCAGGTACGCTATCTTTTCCTGGATTTGCATTGGTAATCTTTCTATTAACTTATCTTGCATAGTCATCATCCCTTTCTTTTTGTCTTTTTAATTTTATATCGTTTCCTAAAGCATGTTGATAATTAATTCCGCAAATTACCGCACTTTTAAAAAATAATTCTGAAGCTTTTCTTAAATCTTCTGTTTTCCATGTATAATTTATATCTGATAATGGGTGAATTTGATTTAAAGAATCGTGGAATATGTTTATAGCTATTCTATTGTTATATTTACAAGAATCTTTATCCATATAAAATAATTCTCCGTTATTTCCCACTACAATCATTAATTTTACAGTAGAATGTGATAAAAAGAAATCAATATCTTGCATAGAAAAAGGTCCACAACTCGGATGATTATGAACATTTATAATCGTAGTGTTTTTTGCCTGCCACAACATTGACATAGTTTTTGTATCAGAATACAAATTCGTTTCTGTTTTTGTCCCAAAACAAATTCCTGTCTCTTTTATAATATTATCAAATCCATTTTCTATCAACATTTTTGAATCTAAATTGTATGTTAATGCAACTTCATTACTATTATTCTGCTCTTTAGATAGTTTTAAACAATATTCTGCTAATTCGTGTAGTATCAAGCTGTCGTTTGCTGATAGTTTCGGATATGAAACATAAGGCACTTTTGAAATAGCAATATCTGTAATTTTTCGATTATTATATTTGTTTTGATTTAACCTTTCAGCTAAATCGTATACTTCTTTTATTTTTAAAGAATTGATAAATGGTATCATTTAAAAATTCCTCCTTTTTGATTTTGATACTAAGAATATGACAGAAAAAACTAACATAAGAAAAACAGCAGGATGATTATCCCGCTGTCAATTGTTGATATCAGATACTTAAAACAACTAATTTAAAACTGTTATTCTTTTACATCTAATTTTATTACTTTCATGAGTTATTGCTGTAACATCAGCGTAGTTTACTTTTAGTTTTACAACCATACCGTTATCACTATAGTTATAAGCTTCTGTCTCTGTCCATGCAGATAATCCGAAAGAATTTTCATTATCTGAATAATCTGAGAAACAATCATAACTCTCTCCTGGCAAATACTGGTACTGGAAATTAAAATGACTATATCTGTCACTTCTTATATTCTTGTAAGCATAGAAATAATCTTTGTGACATTCATACAAACCAGTTTTTTCAATCATCTTCTTCCATTCAGCTGCAGTTCTCTGGGAATTATTATTGATGTTGATATTATATTTGTCAGCAAATTCAGGTGTAATAACCTGATATCTGGATATACAATTCCAGTTAACTTTATCTGCATATTTCTCAATGAAGTCTTTAGACAACTTCTGATACTTGGATATATAAATCCAGTCAACTTCATCTGCATGTTTCCCAATGAAATCTTCAGACAGCTTCTGATGCACGGATATATAATTCCAGTCAACTTCATCTGCATGTTTCCCAATGAAATCTTCAGATAAATGCTGGCGCATGGATATATAAATCCAGTCAACTTTATCTGCATGTTTCCCAATGAAATCTTCTGATAGTTTCTGGTACATGGATATATTAGTCCAGTTAATTTTATCGGTATGTTTATTAATAAAATCTTCTGATAGCTTCTGGTACATGGATATTAAGTACCAATCAACTTTATCGGTGTATTTATCAATAAAGTTTTTTGACAGCTTCTGATATTTGGATATTAAGTACCAATTAACCTTGTTAGTATGTTTATCAATAAAATCTTCTGATAGATTCTGACATATGGATATAGAATCCCAATCAACCTTATCAGTATGTTTATCAATGAAATCTTCTGATAGATTCTGACATATGGATATGAAGTACCAATCAACTCTATCTATATACTTTTCAATAAAAGTTTCGCTTAATCCTTTATATTTGGATATTTCTTTCCAATTCATTGATAAAAAATCATACCCAAACTCTTCCTTGATTTTTTTTGCTGTTCTTTGGCTAATCATATGCAATCCTCCTTTAAATGTTTGATGTAAAAGATATGACAGAAAAAACTAACATAAGAAAAACAGCAGGATGATTATCCCGCTGTCAATTGTTGATATCAGATACTTAAAAATAATTAATTTAAAACTGTTATTTTCTTACATCTAATTTTATTGCTGCCATGAACTATTGCTGTAACATCAGCATAATTCACCTTTAATTTTACAACCATACCCTTATCACTATAGTCATGAGCTTCTTTCTCTGTCCATGCTGATAGTCCAAAAGAATTTTCATCATCTGAATAATCTGAGAAACAATTATAACTCTCTCCCGGTAAATACTGGTACTGGAAATTAAAATGACTATACCTGTTGCTTCTTATACTCTTGTAAGCATAGAAATAATCTTTGTGACATTCATACAAATTAGTTTCTTCAATCATCTTCTTCCATTCAGTTGCAGTTCTCTGGGAGTTGTTATTGATTTTTATATTATGTTTGTCAGCAAATTCAGGTGTAATAACCTGATATCTGGATATAGAATTCCAGCCAATCTTATCAGTATGTTTGTCAATGAAATCTTCTGACAGCTTCTGGTATTTGGATATATAAATCCAGCTAACTTCATCAGTATGTTTATCAATGAAGTTTTCTGACAGCTTCTGGTATTTGGATATAGAAATCCAGCCAACCTTATCAGTATGTTTATCAATGAAGTTTTCTGACAGCTTCTGGTATATGGATATTTGATTCCAGTCAACCTTATCAGTATGTTTGTCAATGAAGTTTTCTGACAGCTTCTGGTATTTGGATATAGAAATCCAGCCAACCTTATCAGTATGTTTATCAATGAAATCTTCTGATAGATTCTGACATATGGATATAGAATCCCAATCAACCTTATCAGTATGTTTATCAATGAAATCTTCTGATAGATTCTGACATATGGATATATCGCTCCAGTTAACTTTATCAATATACTTATCAATAAAATCTTCTGACAGATTCTGACATTTGAATATTTGATTCCAGTCAACCTTATCAGTATGCTTATCAATAAAGCTTTCAGATAAATGCTGGTATATGGATATATAATACCAATAAATCTTATCAGTATGTTCCTCAATAAAATCTTCTGACAGCGTCTGATATTTGGATATTAAGTACCAATTAACCTTATCAGTATGTTCCTCAATAAAATCTTCTGATAGCTTCTGATATTTGGATATTAAGTACCAATTAACCTTATCAGTATGTTCCTCAATAAAATCTTCTGATAGCTTCTGATATTTGGATATTAAGTACCAATTAACTCTGTCTATATACTTTTTAATAAAAGTTTCGCTTAATCCTTTATATCTGGATATTTCTTCCCAATTCATTTTTGAAAAATTATATCCAAAATTTTTCTTTATTTCTTTTGCTCTTTTTTTACTAATCATATGCAATTCTCCTTTATAATTTTGATACTAAAAATATGACAGAAAAATACCAGTCACAAAAAGCGACTGGTATGTACTAGAAATTTACTCTACTTCAATAGGTTATTCCTGATGAGCAAAATGCTGAGCAAAATCATGCAAACACTGTTCTTCATAGGCTGCCTTTTGTGTTTCTTCAAGAATAATTTCATCTGTAGTATCATAGTTATTGGACATAGTATTATCTCCTTTAAAGTCTTTTAATACATTTTTACATCTTGGATCATTATTTGTTTCAGCAAGTTTGCATCTGTTTGAAAGATTATTCAGCCTATTTTGATAAGATTCTTTCCTTTTTTCTTTTTCCTTATCTGACAAAAATTCAAAATCAGGAGTAAATGTATATATATCCTCAAAATGATGAATCATGTCACTTATAAGAATCATGATTATTTCTTTTGGGGATTCTTCAAGTTTTACAAGTTTTGATGTTTCGTTATTAAAAATTATATATGCAATATCTGGAGTTAGGCATAAGGTAGCTGTAGAATCTTCTTCATCAAAATAACAGATTGCTGTTTTTCTGTTTAAATAATCTTCACACATTTGTATTAAATCATTAGGAACATCTCTTAAGTACGAAGCTTTAATTTCTGTTCCCTCAACTCCCGTTCTATCAAAGTACATATTGAACCAACCAAAAATTATATTTTTAATTATCATATAGTTTAATCTCCTTTATTAATTATTTTATTTCTTTATTAATTAAATATTTCCCAAGACTAGCCTGCTCCTCATGCGAAGTATAGATATCACATGTTTCACCAATACAATGATGACAATTATTATCCCACGAAGCTTTAAGCTTCGGGGTTTTGCCGATATTATTTGATATTATAAAATGCGAATCTAATGTCAACTTTCGCAAGTAGAACTTCTATCAATCAATTGCTTTATTGTTTTTTTGTAAGAAATTTTGTAATTTTATATTTAGCATTTTTTTAATTCAAATCCAAAATGATTAAACCTATATTTATTTGTTAACCAATCTGAAACGTCTGGATAATATGTGTCAAAATTTGTACCATCATAACCTGCAAGTAATTTTTCAGGAATACTAACTTCTTTTGGAAGATGTTCAAAAATTGTTTTTTTAGTACTTATTGTTACTGTATCATTCCACTCTTCATCATTGAAATCCCATTTAATATTCACTACTTTAAACATATGTTGCCTCCAATTAATTGTTAAAATGTAAATCTAATACCATTTCTTGTTTTCTCCAATAAACAATCCATGATATCATAAGGAGAAATACAATCATCCATGAAAAATTCCTTATGATTTATTGATACGATATGTTTCTCATTTTTTCTTATCCAATCAATAGCCTCTTTAGATGAATTAAATGTTTTTGTCTGTGTTTTATGAGTTGAAAGATTCCGTTTATTTTCTGCCCAAATAATATTTATTGTCATTAATTTATCTCCTTATATAAACAAAACAAATATATGCTTTATATTTATTCAAAATCTACATCATCATCTACAACCTGTGCATCATCAGGATCAGACCAATCAAATTCTTTATCAGACATATTATTTGCTTTTTCTATAGCTTCAGCATCTGTATCCGCTTCTACAATTGCATACCCATATTTGATTACCATAACTCTCATTTTAGCCATAATTATTGCCTTTTACCTTTCTTTTAAGCTACTTTAACTTTTAATTTTCACATGATTTTATTCTTAATATTTCTAAGATCAATCAATCTCATCACATTCCATTACATCAACATCCCAATTAAGTTCATCAATTGCTTTATCCCATAACTGATTATCATCTGCAATGTAATTCATTATCTTTGCAAAATCACTTGCTTTTAAGTTCTCCATTTCCTCTGTAAAATTATAAGTTGACTGCATTGCATCATCGGTTTCATAAATATACACATTAATTGTATTATCGCTATTTATATTTACCTTAATAAAGCCAACCTCATTTTTATAAAAAATGAAAAACTCACATAGTCTATTATTACAATTCCAATCAAAAGGTGTGCTGTCGTTACCATTCATATAATGAATCGCCCCGTTTGCATCAAGCATTTCATCTGTTATATTAGGACACATGTTTCGTGCAACCCTAAAAATTCTTTCAATTTCTCTTTTAAATTCATATCCGTTCATACAACTTATCTCCTAAAAATTTCATTTATATTTTTTATATTATTTTTACAGCTTACAATGTCCAATCTGCTGCTGTCATGTTCCATTTAAGATACCAAGCGGGAATTCTCGGTTATTCAATTGCCGAGATGTTGAATATGCTTTATACCTAAATAGTTAAGTAGATCAATCAATGCATCGTTATATCCATCACTATAACCAATACAATATTCATTTCTATTCTCAATCAAGAAATTTTCTTCGTTGGCTGTTATTAAATCTAAAATTATTTGTTCGACCATATTCTTTATCCTCCTTTAATAATTTATTTAATATATATATGACAGAAAAAATGGCAGCTAAGAGAATCTTAACTGCCATATGTTTATTTATTTGAATTTTTGTAGTTTTTATAATGAGCCTTCCATTTTGCAGCATTCTTTTTGGACATTCCATTATGGATTAACTGCTTTTCAACTCTATCTTCAAAACATAAGTCTTTCCACCGTGTTTTCCTTTTAGCCATTATTCTTATCCTTTCCATTCAACAGATGATACTGTACAACTCTGTGTTCTTCATTCTCAATTACTCATTGTACCTTTATATTTGAATATTATTTTGTTTAGTTACTAAACTTTAATATGTCTCACTGTATCATTTATAACTTCTGCTACATCATAATATCTATCAAGATCTGCCTTAATATTATTAACCAAAACTTAGGTTCAACTGCCTATTTAAATATGGCAATCAACAACTGTTACTACTGTGTCTTCGTCCAAACTATCAATAAATTCTTTAAATTCAGTTTCCCAATCTTTCTCTTCCTTTTCGTTAGAAACTATAGCCCACCAACCCATTTTGCCTTTTTCATGCCATTCTCCATTAGGAGCAATAAATGCAAATGGTGTACTTTCTTTCCAGTCAATTTCATTCACATACGCTTCGTTTACCTGTTCTCCATCTAATGTCTTAATGTGCTTATTCCATCTTCCTCCAACACTATACCAATCCCATTTTGAATTTGGATTGTATGTAGAAAGTAAATCCCCGTTTGGCTTAATCATGTCTTCACTAAAACGATCTTTCATATCTTCATAACATTCATCGTCTGTCCAATTCATTTTCTTTGGAAATGTATTTTTAAGATAATTTATATGATTTTCGTTGCTACAACTTTCTTCATATGCCTTTGGATCTGATAAATATTTTGCATACAATCCATTTTTATAATCTTCAATTTCTTTTCTAATTTCAGCTATTGCCTGTTCTCTTGTATACTTAACATATGGAGCATATTCAATATTTTCATCAAATGGAGCAAGCAATTCCTCAACTGATTTCCCGTTTTCTTTTGTAAATACTAATGTAATAAAATGTGACATAATTTGTCCTCCTTTTCCTTTCTGTTGAAATGCAAATTTCAAATACTATCATTATCATCAGATGCTTTTGTTACTCTGTTTTTAAAATCTTTTAACGCCTTATTGCCTCTTGAATTATCGTTAATTTCAGCAATTCCATTTTTAACGTAGTTCCAATTACTTTCTGCCATATCCATTCATCAAACAATCCATAATATCAAAGTGAGAAATCTGTTCACTTATAAAAAATCCACGATGATTTATTGATACAATGTGTTTTGCGTTTCTTCTAATCCATTCAATAGCCTGTTCTTCTGAATTGAATGTTTTAGTCTGTGTATCATGAGTTGTAATATCGCTCTTGTCTTTTGCCCATGTAATATCTACTGTCATCTTTTTTACCTACCTTTCTAAACCAATGAAATATTTAATATCCATTATCATCCGCAAAAACTAAAAACAACAATGGGTCCTCGTCATCTGTCCTGTGAATTGCTACAATATATCTATTCATATACTTATCTCCTTTTTAATACCTTGTTAAGTTTAAATACAATCATCATCATCAGTAGCTTCAGCAACTCTGTTTTTAAATTCTATTAATGCATTTTCGCATCTTGAATCATCATTAATTGTACTAATTCCGCTTGTAATATATTTCCAACTGATTTCTGCATCAACTATTATATTGCGAACGTAATCAGATATTTCTGGCGTATCGTTTAATACTGCAAATAGTCTATTGATATTTGATATAGCATTACCTGCTTCACACTGATTAGCGAAACATCTATCAGAGCATTCAATTCTTTCTAGTGCCATGATCTCCTGTATAAGTTCTTCTTTTGATTTTTTGCTATAATCTGTTACTATTTTGTTGTAAATGAACTTTTTCATATCTTTGTCTCCTTTAAATAAATTATTTAATGAATATATGACAGAAAAATAAAATTAATAAATTAACATATATATCAAAAAAAGCTCCTATGAATTCACATAGAAGCTTTTTTAATAATTTGTTTACCTATTCCTTAGTTTCTTTTACGCTTAATGTCCCCGGTTCTATTGCATGGAAATATAAGGCAGGACAATAATCATTATCAATTGATAATTCATAACACTTATCCTGTTCATTATATGTAATCTGTCCTTCTAAAGTAGCTAATCCAGATTTTCGTATATTATCCGGTTTAAATCTCCAATTTGTTGCATTTATATCAAATGTACAGAAGTCTCCTTCATGTAATGGCTTTCCAAAATCATCATAGCCTATGATTATTTTAGATTCTTTTATATCTTTACTACCATTAATCTTTTCAATTTCTTTTAAAGCATCCCATACAGAACTTATCATTACTGATTCATCTAAATCATCACCATCATGTTTTAAATGCTTACATATTATTTTGCCCTGCTCTTTTCTTGTTAATTTCTTTACAGGTTCAGGAATAATTGAAAATTTTATTATCTCAATTGCATCATCTATGGCTTCCTGATAATGTACTAAATCTTCATCATCTAAAGATATCTGATGTTTAGCATTTTCTAATTTATCTATAATGTCTGATTTTATTCTAACACTCTTATTCTCCATAAAACTATATCTCCTTTTACCTTTCTTCATTCAAATCAATACTCTGATTATTTGAATTATCTGCATTTGATTTTATATATTCAGGCTCTTTATTTTCTCCTATTAAATCAAGACAATTATTTAAAATCTCAAGTGTATTAATATTTGTATCATAAAAATTCTGAATATTGACCTGTTTAATTTTTGAATAAATATGCCCTATAATTTCATTTTTATGGACTCTGTTATAATCTTCTTTATCAGGGATTCTTATGCTTTTGCTTCTGCTCCATATATCTCTGTTTCCCATCTGTCTGCCATATTTATCATACCAATCCTTGCACTCCTGCCTCTCAATCATTATGTCGTAATCAATATTTTTCTTAACCAAATCCCTGATATGTGCATATACCGTATTGGCATTTACCCCAGATATCTGTGTCTCTTTCCCAGTCTTATCAATCCTATCAATCTTTCCGGTATGACTGATAGATAGATTAGATTGATTGATAGATGGATTATTATATATATATCTATCAATCTTATCTGTCTTAGTAGATTGATTATTAATATTATTATATATATTATTATCATTCTCTTTATGAGGGTGGTGCAAATTTTGAACCAGTTCAGATTTTGAACCGGTGCAATTTTTGAACTGGTTCATTTTTTGAACCGGTTCAGATTTTGAACCACCTCTTAGGGTAGAATCCCCCTTGCAACCTGCATCTTGTATTTTTTTAGTGTTATTTATATTGCTTAAGGCAATTGCTGTGTTAAATCCGGGTGGAGCATTATCAGGATGTCCGGTATCTGCTTTATAAGCTGCTACTGATGACTGGCTATCCAGATATAATACATTATCATTCTGTTTGTCATCACTGCTATATGTATCGCCTTGTTTGACTCTCGAATAGTCCATCACATAAATAATATCTTCCATTCCCTCGTTAGGATACTTCATTATCAGACCGAACTCCTGCAGCTCTCGCATGTATTTGATTACAGAGTTCTTGCTTACTCCCATATCCTTTGTTATTGCATTCAGGCTGTACTTTATATATGCCCTATTCTTATCGTCTATCCAGTTACGCTTCCTTGATAAGCTCATTCTATCGAGCAGGAATCCATACAGCAATTTTGACATTGCCGATAATCCGGCAAATCTCTCACATGTAAAAAACATTTTTGGTACGCTATAAAAGCTGTACTGTTCAGACTCTTCGCCATAGTAAAAGTCGAATTTCATCATCTCACCTCTCGTCATTGTGACGGAATCCGTCACATATTTATTCATCTCCTCTGAATGTTGCAAGGATATATATAAGACCTGCAACCGTTCCAATCTTGATAACTGTAGTTACTCTGTCTGAAAATGGAAGATGAAATTTATATGATATAATAAAGAGAATGATAAGAATAACAGCAGCCACAGCTTTTCGTATAGTTGCCTTACTTACCTTTTTTTCATTATCTATTAGTCGCTTCATAATCCACCTCTAAACTGTATATTCTGTCGTAAGCAATTGTTTTAATATGCTTTCCGTCATCCTGGGTGTAATGTAATCCTCTGTTGGTTAATTTAACGACCATGCAGCCACCCATACCACCACCGCTAAATGTATGTATTGTCACGGTATCACCTACTGCAACGGTTGTTTTACCCTGTTCATTAACAATGGTGTAAGATGTTATGTTATTTCCCGTCATCCATCTTATCTCCTTTTCCGTCACTGAACTTTGCAAGTCTCCTGGCATATTCAAGTACTGCTGCGTTGTCTTCCTTAACCTGTACCTCAATTTCATTCTCAATAATGTTTTCATTTTTGTTATCCATAGTAAACTCCTCTCTGCCTATTGGCTGTGACGGATTCCGTCACAATTATTATTTAAAACTGTACCCCACCGGGAGAATAGACTCTAAGCACATTCTCCCTTTTATTCTGTGGTTTAACATCTTCAACTTCGTACTTTTCTTCTACGATATTTTCTTTATATTGCCCTTTTTCTCGCTTGTATCTCATCATGCAGTTGTAACTGCAGAAATATATATACCTTCCACCCAGCTTGTCTCTATACTTGTATGAAGCCATGTCATATTCTTCTGTACAGAATATTTTTTTACATTCCTTACATTTAATGTAACAGTTCTCTTTCTTTTTTTTGTAAACCACCATTCTTCTCCTTCACACTCTCCATATACCTCTCTGTAACTGCGTCTGATATAGAAGCTGCCTTCATCATTGCCATTATCACAAAAACAAAAATCGCAACCGTCATAATGATTCCTACAATAATGTAACCTGTCATAGATAACCTCTCCCTTCCGGCAAGCTCCGGGGAAAATCCCCGGATACATTATTTTTCTATTTTCCAAGCGAGCTTGTTTCCACAAGTACCGCAATATTTAGGATTTGTAAGAAAAGCAACTGCTCCGAAGCATTTAGGACATCGTCCGATTGCTCCGACTCCTGCCAGTTTATCAGTATCATGTTCATTTCTTACCGCATTGTCTGGCTCACATGCCTTATCTGTATTATTATCCTTACTTTCAAAGGCTTTATTATCCTCAGGAAGATACTCTGGGTGGTTGTATATGCTGTCCTGTCCTGGTAACTGTTCATCCGGTGTGACGGATTCCGTCACATTATTGTTTTCGTACGGTCTGTACAATCCCAACCGTTCTGCCCTGCTCACAAAGTCATGCCAGGTAATCTCTTTCTTCCTGTTAATAGCAACTCCTCTTATGGAACAATCGAAAGATAAATTAGTACCGCCATAATATTCATGCGTTCTTCCGCATCTGTCTTTCAGGTAACTTTCCAAAACACTTGCTGGATTATATTTCTTCAAATCCAGATTAGATGTAATATGGTGGAATGCAAGCTCTATATCCTTATTAGACGGTTCTTTAAGCTCCGCAACTGCCTGTTTAATATCACTTGTCTTAACAGCACCGGTACTAAGTACCTTCGCCTGTTCCTCATTATTAAGACTTGCAAGTGTCTTAGCAGATTCTTTTGTAATCTCATTTTTCTTAAACATATCCATAGATTCATCAGAAAGATTACTTGCAATTGTCTTGTACTCCTGCACAACTGTCTTGCTCATATTCATAACACTAGCAAGCTTCTCAACTAATCTTCCACTTGCAGCTTCCGGGAACAGTTCCGGATTTTCCTTAAGAAGTCTAGACATTCCCTCTACTTCACGCATAATTTCATAATCAGTCTTACGGTTATATCCATTAGTACTGTATACTGCAAACTCTGCCTGTGCATCTGTCATAGCCTTTACATAACATGGAATCATGCCAAACTGCTCTAAGCCTTTCTCCTCTGCTAAATACCTGCAGGCTCTATATCGTTTATGTCCGGCAAGTATCTCGTATGTATCAGCTCCCGCCTTTCTTACAAGAAGAGGCTGTAATACTTCGCCATCCAGTTCTATTAAGTCAGCAAGCTTCTCAACATCTTCCTGTGGGATATCTCTATACTGCAGCTTGGATTCTTCAAGCTTCTTAATAGATACAAGCTGCGGATGCATTTTCTTTGTCAGAATCTTCTCAACTGTATCTGTTTTATCAAAAAAATTATTTAACTTAGGCATTTACTCCACCTCCACAATCTGCAGTACTTCATCTGCGAGGTCTTCATAATCTCGATTTACAACGCTTTTACTTCTATGCATAAACAGTGGCTTATGCTTAAGAAGTGCGCTCTGGATTCCTGAATAATCAGATACGCTTGTTTCGAGTACTGGATAATCATGGTTTTCGACCAAATCGCTATAAACAATTCTCTGGCTTCGTAAATTCTTAAGCTTATTTACAAAAACCTTAAAATTAATCTCTCCGCACCTTGTCTCAAGCTTTATGATTTCCTTAATAACAAGATTAAGGTTATCTCTGGAAAAACCATCAAGGGATATTGGGATAAGCACCATATCAGATATGGCAAGTGCATTTTCAGTTAAAATACTAGCGTCTGGGTGTGTGTCGATAACACAGATATCATAATCATCAGCAATCATAGCAAGATGTTTTCCAAGTATGTCTATATCTGCAAGCTCAAGAAACATGATATCGTTAGAGCCTTTTACGAAATCAAGGTTATTAAACCTTGAATGGTATATAGCTTTTCTGATATCAATACCGCCTCTTATCACTTGGTCGATATCTGGCTTACTGCACTTATGCTTTGATATATCTGTGTCAAAGAAGGATGTAAGGTTAGCCTGCATATCCAAATCTAATACAAGTACCTTCTTATCCTGCGCTGCATATGTTGCAGCTAAATTGAATGTTGTAGTGGTCTTTCCTGTACCACCTTTTAAGTTCCATGTCGTAATTATAATCATAGTAATCTGCTCCTTTTTCTATGTGTGACGGAATCCGTCACAATTTATCTATAACGATTATTTCCCTCATTTAATGCAAGTCCATATAACTCAAGATTTGACTGCTCGCTATCGTACATATTTTTTACATTCTGCATTGCGCTTTTTCTAAAATTTAGAATCGAGGTTCTACTTCTATCCAATTCTTTCATCAGAATTTGTACCCCCTCTTTGAAAGAGTGCTTTATGTATAACTGCTCTAATACATACTTCTGTTCATGTTCCAGGTTGTTATAACATGCCATTATTCTGAAGATTGTCTCCTGGGTCTCAATCAGACTCCTTACATTTGCCAAAATGCTTTTTTCCCATTCTTCATTTAGCTTGAAATACTGGTCTAATACATTCTGCAAATCAACAAGTGCATTTGTCGGTGCGCTTCCATCTGGCTCTTTGCGTGTCATGGAAGCTGATTCTATCATCCCGACTTCATCCTTACTTTTGAAGATGTTTATAAGTTCAACCTGACAGCTAAGGATAAGCTGGTCATGATTCTTGAGTACATTAACAATGTAATCCTCACTGATTCTTCGCAGCATGTTTCATCTCCCATTTCTTTCTTCGCGCAATATTCGCAGCTCTTTTACGCTCTGTGCAATTGTTCTGTGCAACTGCAGCATCGTAATCATATTCTGTCATATCATTAAGTCTCAGCTCACGATACAAGCTCCAATAGCTAATATTAACCTTAGTTGCTATTTCAAGCATTCCATATCCTTCCTTAAATAATCGCTCAATCTCCGCACGCTTATCTGCATTAAGATAAACATTTTGCTTTCGTTTGGCTGCCAACTCTATCACCACCTTTCTTATGTGACGGATTCCGTCACATTGTTTTTACCACCATTCTAAATATGGGTCTTGTCCTAACACACCTGGACACATCTTGTAATGAAACCACTCGCCATTTTCATACCTAATACACAATGCCCCATTATCATCAAACCAGTGGTCTACTGGCTCACCTTTATTCCATGATTCCCATGTAGCCTTATGTTGTTCATAACACTCTTTTACTGCTGATTCTGTTGCAAGCCTATCTGCCTGTTCTGAATTGTTTGCAACCGCAATAATTTCTTCATCAAACATATTATTATCCCTCCTCTATAAACCAAAAATTTTTCATTATAGGCTCTGTAACCTGAATTACACAACCAAATTCTCCTGCCCTATACACACTTATATGTTTTGCTTTAATATCCATTACAAGGCTACTGTCGTCATATATCTTAAGCCAGTCAGTATATTCAGCTACTTTCTTGTAATGCTCTCCTATATCAACATTATCTGGTATGATGTAAGCACTGTAATCTCCATCAGAACCAAAAGCTAATAACATAGGTTCTGCTCCATTTTCATTGCAGCCAAGTAAAAGTAATGAAGCAATATCACTGCTTCCAATATTCCATTTTTTATAGTCTTTATATGTCCGCATGTTTTCCTTCCTCCTTCTTTAAATATATTTAAGATATAAGACAACTGTTTTTGGGTATAAAAAAACTAGAGGTTCGTAAATCACCTCTAGTTTTATGTAACAATATTAAATTGTGTGCCTTACGGCTATTGCTTAAGTTACATACTAGGTGTTTACTACCTTTTGTAACTTAATTTTACAGCTTACAATCAGACATAATTAATTCAGGATTATTAATAAACTTTTCTAAAACATCCAGTTCATGTCTGGCATCCTTTAACTCAATGCTCATAAATTTTTCTCCTCATAAAAAATCGAAATTTTTTGGTACTATTTTTGATTAATATTCAAGTAATAAGTTTTTCCTTTAATTTTGATATATCTTCCTTTTTTATTAAAGTAACAAATCTTATTACAAGTCAGGTCATGATAATAATTGTCCTTATATTTAATTTCAACGGTTAAACCATTATCAAAAAATATCTCTTTGTCGTCTGTCAAATTATATGGTACTTGTCGTACATACGGTTTAACACAATCATTACAGTACATAAGTGTTCGCAAATCGGTGCATATAATATCTTGCACACCCATACTTTTACCGCATTTTTTACAAAATAACTCTGCACATCTATATGGCATGTATTCACTTTCTTTCCATTTTCGACCACTTTTATTTAACTTATTTTCTACTTTTTCCCATAATTGTCCCAAACCTTCACCTCCAAAGGAAACTAATAATTCTTATTTGTTTTTTCTTCAAATGAAGCAGTTGCACAAATGTTGAGCCTTCTGTTATAAAAATATCCTTCTACTTCTTTTCGGACAATATCATTAACTGCTTTGGTTAAAGCTTTATCGACTCTATCCATAATCATTTGTTCAAAATCAATACCCTTGATTTTACTTTCAATCGCCTGAATTACTTTATCATCTATATCTTTTAATACCAGTTCTTTAAGTTCCTCTTTACTTAAACCAGCTTCACATAACATTTGTCTTGCTTCTTGTCTTAAAGCGATTTCTTCTATTCTCATTTTTTTTACCTCCTAAGGAAACTAATAATTCTTACTTGTTTATTCTCTTCTTACATCTACTTCGTAACTGCTCATCTTTGACTAATTACTCAGGACAGTTTTTCTGAAGCTTTTGCTTATATAAGACTTCATCAACTATATCTGTAAAATTATAACCGAAATAATTATCATTCAGATAAGGATACATATTACTATAACTGCATTCTATCTCTGTCTCAAATTCTAATTTATACAAAAAAGTATCAACAAATGAATAATCATCCTGAAGCCAGATATCAAGGTAAAGACCATTTATCACATAAATTCTGATGTCTTTATCTTCGTATTCGCATGTCCAACACATAAAAGTATATTTATCTTCTATGTATTTCTTTAACTCCAACAAATAAAAATATCTGTATACCCAAAAAGAATAATCTTCATCTGAAGTGGTATCTGAATGCAACTCTCGTTTACATACATCTATCTTTTTATTTATATCACTCAGTATCTTACTCTTTAATCTATTGACTTTTTCCTGTCTTTTTAGTTCATCTGAAATCTTTTCATAACCATTCATAGTTTATTCTCCTTCATATGTTTTTTAAGCTTTGATGTTTTTTTATCCCGTTCAGAAAAAACTCTATATCTTTATACAGGCGGTTTATTCATAAACTCTTTATACTTTTTAGCATAATCAATCAGTGCATTATTATCATAGTTACTCTCGACTAATGCTCTGGTAAAATTACTATATTTTCCATTGCCTGGCATTAATGTTTTACATTCTTTATTCCATTCAGATAATGTATCATAATCATAACCACATGCATCACAAAGAGCTGCAAGTTCTGCATCTGTTATAGAATCCGAAAGGTCAATAAGCTCTGAGCAAACCTTTATTAATACTTCTTTCTTCTTATCAATAACAGGTTTAATTACCGGTTCGATTGTATCTTTATCTATTTCTATAAAACCACTATCAAAAGATAACCCTGTAAGTCCACAATCAGTTACTATTTCCGGATTAACAATAAAATATCTATTGTTTACAGTAACGATATTACCTGTTACATACTGCTTTTCTTCATCTTTGGCACTGGTTCTCCAATTTATTTCCTTTGCCTTGTATATGTATGCATTATTCATAAATTTGTTTCTCCTTTTCATTTTGATAATTTATATATGACAGAAAAAAAAAGGATCTTACACTAAGAAATTTTTTAGTGTGACAATTCTTAAATTATTGTTAAGTATATATTTTACATTTCAGTTTCTATGAACTACTCGCAACCGATTTTTGTTGAATGGAGTTTTCTTGCTATTCTTCGATAATTAATATGACAGAGCTAAAATATAATTTTGTCTAAAGCATAAAAAAATCGGCTTATCCCACGAAGCTTTAAGCTTCGGGGTTTTGCCGATATTATTTGATATTATAAAATTTTTAATATCCAAGTCTTTGCATTTTTTCTATGTTAAATTTCCAATAAGTTACACTTGACACACTATGTCTTTTAATAGCATCTTGTTTTAATCCTTCATTTGTAAAAATCAGATCGTACTTTTTTAAATCATTAAATAGTTTCTTACTCATTCTAACTGGGTAAGATTTAAAACCTTCGTTCTTTTCTTTCGTAATAATTTGATAACAAGCTCCATTATCCAAAATTAAATCATTATTATCAATATTAAGTATATCTCTGCCTACTTTTAATTTTACCATTTTATTATTATCTCCAATCTATTTATCCAGAAATCATCATTTGATCAGTTAACGATAAAATATCATTTCTATCAAAGCCAATTAATTCATCAGATTCTATAATATCAGCCAATATATTAACAATTTCTTTTTGTGCTTCAGAATCCCATTCCACAAGCTCCTCTTTTATAATCTTTGCACCATTTGATTTTGCAATATAATAATCTTCCAGTGTAGCAAAGAAAAATTCATATTGACTATCAAATGGTGGCATTTTACTATTCTTCATATCATTTAAATATTTTAATGTTTTTTTATTTTCCATCTACATTACCTCATTTCATCAATTCTTCAATTTCCTGCTTTATCATACTAATTTCTGATAAATCATACTGCCCAATCATTTTCTCTAATTCATCAGGTAGTCCAGTCATTTGCGATAAATCCTCAATAGCTCTTTCCATATGTTCATAAGCAAGATCCAAATTATTCCATACTGATTGTAAATTATTTTGCGTTTTATTAATTCGGCTCATTATACCACCTTAATTTCCTATCAACCAATCTCTTCCATCACAAGATTTATATTCTTGGACAATTTCATCAGTTAATTTTATATTTTCAAAAAGTCCACTATCAATTGCTGCACAACCATATGAGCAATATTTATCAGTAAACCCAGTTCTTACAACAATAATTGAATTTTCAAGTAATGACTTACCACATTTAGAACATTCCATATATCTTTCCATCAATCACACCTCACTTCATTACCGATACATCAATGACATTGAATCCTGCATCTTCCAAATCCTGTTCAACACAATATCTCAATGTCTCTTCTGACGATTCATTATCATAAAATTTTCCTTCAACTTCTACAATCAGTTTTGCCTTTATCTTATTTACCTTATTCTTTAATATTTTCATCCGTTTCCCTTCCTATTTTATAGCTTCGCCTTTATAATTTACATGACATTCTTCTTGCAAAAATTCCTCCGTCTGAAGTTCTTGATAAGTATAACTAAGACTTCTATATGCAAATCGCTGCATAATATGTAATACTTCTTCATCTGTTCCAGTTCTTAATTTCTCTAAATTAGTCATCTTATTACCTCTTCTAATCTTCTAAGTAAATCATTCATTTATTGGCTTCTTAATTACAATTTTTCTTCCACAAATTGGGCAATAACCAATCTTTATCTTTTTGCTAAAAGCATCTTCTGCGAAATCATATCCACAACAAAGTGTTATTCCATCAATCATTATTGTTCCATTCTGCCAAATTGCTAATGTTTTTTCTTTGTCATCTAAAATTTCTCTCGCCACATCTTCATCGAAATTAGTAACTTTTAATACTTCTTCCACACAGTCTGTAGGATAAGAAGAATAACCTACTGCAAATTTTTCTATTTGACTTTTTGTCATATCATTACCTCCAAACTAAAGAAAGTTAAATTTCTTTTCATTTGTTTAAAAATCAACTTCTTTTTCTTCAAAACATCCTACTCCATTTCTAAACCATGATACTTTATTAGTTTTCTGTTTCGTTTGTAGTTTTGTAATCTCATCTTGTAGTTTTTCTATCTGCTTTGAATAATAAGTAGCGAAAATATCAGAAGCTTTTTTATCATCTCTCCCGACCAAAATAATCGTATTGTCATATAACACTTTTCCTATATCACAACTATTCATGCGATTTTTAAATCCATAATAATTTTCATCTTTTAAGCCATAATAAATACTAGAGTTATTTTCCCCACCATAAGATCCTTCATATACATCGAAATATAATTCTGTATTCACTTTATTGTAAATATATAATTCAATTCTGTTATTTTTATTTTCCATATGTTCTATTCTCCATTCAAAATAAATTTAGATTTCTTAATGTTAAAACTGTGACCGAATTGTTATCTTTAATACACCACCTGTAATGTCCCAACTCTTAACTGTGAAATATCCATAGGAAGAAATTGCTTCCTGTTTATGATTATATCTTTTTATATTTAAGTAATGTCTGAGCGTTTTAAAATAATCACTCCTTTATTTTTTATTTAATTATTTTATTTGACTAATATTGGATTGCAATCATAATCATAAGAATACTTTTCATAGGATTTTGTGAATGTCTTTTCAACCTTATACTTTTTTCTACATATATCACATTCTTTTATAATATCAATCTGGCATTCTTCATTATTCATATAATTAATTTCTTTCTCAATGATTTCATCATCATTCCCATCAGAATGACCGCAAAATGGACAACCAAGCATATTTAATACCTCTCTTTCCTTTTATTCATATTATTTAATATATTCCTTTACAACTTCTGATGCAATTTTACTGTCTAACAATGCTCCAAACTTGAGCTTAAGTGATTTCATACATATTCCCATATTCTTTTCAATATGAGAGTCTAATAAATATTCAGCAATTTCCTGCTTTGATACAGACTTAGGTAAGAAATTATTTACAACTGCAATGCTTTCTGTAAGCTCTGAAAATCTCTTTGGATCACTCTCGTTTGTAATATATGAAAGGGTATCCTCAAGCTGCTTTAATTCCTTTCTTGCTGCTCTTATTATATATTCATCAGCAATTACATCACATTTATTTTCTTTTGCATCTTTCTGAGCCTTGTCTAATATATTCTTGTATACAGAATAATTAATACTATTTCTTGTTTCAATCTTCTCCTTTAAAGAAATTTTAATATTGTTTCTTAAATCATCAATTAACATAGTGAATTCTCCTTTATATAATATATTTTCTTATACTATATGACAGAAAATTAAATAAATTATTTGACACAAAATATTTGTTTTCAATATCTTTTTTAATGGTTCTTGTATTTGTTTTTGTCATTTAATTATATACAATGCTAACAATTTTTATAGTATTAAATGATTTAAAAACGCATCAGAAAAGCCGGCTACAAAAGTAACCGGCTTAAAGATATTTATATTTTATTTTAATCCTGCATTATTAAATGCGTACATACTTATAGTTTTTACACTATCTGGTATTGTTATCTCTGTTAATCCTGTACAATTACTAAATGCAAATGAATCTATGGTTTCTACACTATCTGGTATTGTTATCTCTGTTAAACTTGTACAATTACTAAATCCTGTTATTTCTGTTAAACCAATACAATTGTTAATACCTACAATTTCTGTTAAATTTGTACAATTTTCGAAAGTATCAGAACCCATATATGTAAGGCTGCTTGGAATTGCAATTGTTTTTAAGCTTGTACAATCAGAAAAACTGTTATTTCCTAACCCTTTAATAGTATCTGGTAATATTACTTCAATTAAATTAGTACATCCTTCAAAAGTATAATCTTCAACTTTTGCCATACCACTTAATATTGTTGCTTTTGTTAATCCAGTACAATTTTTAAAAGTTCCTACACTTGTGCTTGTAGGACCATCACTATAAGAAATGAATTTTGTATGTCCTGGGAAAGTTATCTCTGTTAAACCAGTACAGCCTTCAAAAATATAATTACCTAATATAATTTCCTTATCCGGAATATTTATTTCTGTTAAACCAGTACAATTTTTAAAAGCATTTCCGTTTATTTTTTTTACACTATCTGGAATTATTATTTTTGTTAAACTAGAACAATCTTCAAATGCACTAATACCTATGTTTGCTACATTATTTGGTATTGTTATTCCTGATAAATTTGAACAACCTTTAAATGCATAATTTCCAATAGTTGTAATACTATCTGGCATTGTTATTTTTGATAAATTTAAACAATTTTCAAATGCATAATCAGATATTGTTTCTATTCCTTCAGATATAACAATGCTTGTTGTTTCTTGGGTGCCAAGAATACCTGTAGAATAGTTACCATTTCCAATAGTTTTAACTTTATGATAAATACCGCTTTCATCTTTTACTTCAGCAGGTATTATCATTTCACCCTGTTGTGATATTCCGTAAGTACTTAAATTACTACTTGAAATAGTAACATCTTCTCCATATGTCTTATCTTCTGCTAATTCAATATCTAAGCTTAAATTTCCTGTCCATACTCCTGATGATAATCCCTGGCCTGTCAATGTTCCTGTTGTTTGACTTCCTGAATTAACTTCAGCAGCAGGAAATTCATTCTTTGTTATTTCAGAAGACGCTGAAGCATTACTTTTTCCTTTAGAGTCAGTTAATGTTATTATATCGTCAACTGTAATAAGTAATTTTTTATTAAGTGCAAGATCCCCTTCAACTCCTATATCATAATTGACAGGTTCGTTTCCATCTAATGTAATTGTTTTTGGAATGGTTACAGTAAATGTACTTGGTTTTTCAACACTTACTGTACACGCTGAAGTGCTATTTTGAGATACTGTATCTGTTGTATCTGCAAATGCAACGGTCATATTACCTAATATAGTACATGACATTAATGCTGTTGCTGCTAATGCAGCTCCAATTTTTTTTATCATATTGTTTATTCTCCTTATCTGAAATTATTTTTCACTCTTACTGATTGTAAAATTAAATGTGCCATTCCATACGCCTGCAGTTAAATTCGCTGCAGTAATATTGCCTGATGCACTTTCACTTTCAATTGCATTAGAATCAATATCGTAGCTCCAATTTGTCTTATCCTGTGATACCGTTGCAGTAATATCGCTTTTACCTTCTGCATTTTTTATAGCAAAGCTTGTATCTGGTATTACTGTTACCTGCTCATTTCCATATATATCTCCTGTTACTGAGACTGTATACTCTGCAGTTCCATTAGAACCTAATGTTATTGTTTTGGGAATAGATACACTAAATGTACTTGGTTTGTCATAGTTTACTGTTGCTGTCTGCTCCCCAGTATTTGTTATTGACTGTGTAGTATCTTCGGCAAATGTGGTTACACTCATGCCTAATACAGCCGTCATACATGCTGTCCCAATTAATAATTTCTTAAGAATTGTTTTCTTAATCATATTTGTTCCTCCTTCTAAATTACTTTAAATCTATTTTACAGTGCATATTATTGTCTGCGTAGCACCATTGCAACTTTCATGTGTTTCTATGTCATAGGTATTAATTTTAATTGTTAAACTATGTTCTCCAGTACTTAAAATATCCTTCAAGTTAATATCTGTCATATTGCCAGGCTTAATCGCTTTAGTTGCTGCAATCTGTTCATTGTTCTCATATATTGTATATACAAGATATACAGTGTTTTCTTCTGGATTAATAAGACTGAGATTCATATTTTTATCTGAAATTGTAATATCTGAATAGCCTGGGATTGAAATTGTGTCAGTATTTTTTCCTTTTTGATTATTAGAATCTATTTTCTTATCCTGTTCTATTTCAAGGTCGTTGTATTTTTTCTGCTGAGGAGATGTATTACAACTTTTAAATAGTAATAACAACATCATTAAAATTAAAATAATGATCAGCCCGATAATAATTCTATTCTTGTTACTTTCTTTTTCTTCGTATTTATTCTTTTTTGCTTTTTTATTTGTTCTATTTATTATTTGCATTTTTATAATCCGCCTTTCTAATTTTGTTAATTGTCATTAATTAATTTTTTTCTTCTATAACCTGATATGAAATTAGTAATGTGTTATCATCTAATAAGGCTTCAGCTTTTTTATTATTTGTTACTGTTTTATTATATTTTTTATTATCAATCTGAGTTCGATTATTATCTAAAACAGTACTTTCCTCTGTAACTATATTAATTGGTTGTACACTATTATTAAATAATCCACATCCTGATAACAACAGGCAAATTGCCGGAAAACAATAAAACATTTTTTTGTTTCTTTTTAATAATTGTATTTTACTCATTTTTATTTCCTTTCTTATTTATATTTTTCATTTATTAATATGACAGAATAAAAAAATATTTTAATTTTTTATTCAGAATTTTAAATCATTAAAATTAATATGACAGAATTTCAAATTAAATTTTTGACATAAAAAGCATATATCATTAAATGTGCTGTTTATAATTTTAAGTAATATCAGTAATCCTGCCGAAGTTTTAAATTACTAATTTATGGTTTGATAGGAAATCTATATGTAAAAAAATAAGCATATGGTCTGATATCCAAACAGAAGTATCTGAATGTCAGAGAAAAACATAAAATACCCTGTTAACATTAAGAGCTATACATGTGTTTAGCAGTTTAATGTAACAGGGTATGGATTCAATCATCTTCTATACAAAAATCAGATTATATTTAGTTTTAATGTGGTATGTCAGGATATAAATTCTAAAGTGCAAATTTAATACTATATTGGATAGCTGATAAAATTATGCTGAGTACAAGGTATAAGTGGATCTTCAAAGGTTTAGCTTCTTAATACATTCAATACAAATATCTAAAATTTCATTTTTAATAACTTTCCATTCTTCTTCAGTTTTAATGTCATATTCTTCAAAGCCATAAGTTTCAATATTTTCGATTGTTCTTTTCTTGCTTTCTTTGAGAAGAAATTCGTTCCTGCTCCTATGGTAGATTTTATTTTACTGTAATTAATAATCCTCATCGTAATCAAAAATTTCTTCCTGCTCATAAATATTTGGATTAGGATTTAATAATTGATATACAAGTGTTTTCTCTTGTAGGTCACATAATGCGTCAATAGGATCAACTCCTCTTAGAATATCTCGCTTAAATTCTAAATCAGCTATTGAATCTTCAAAACTATATCCATCAGAATCATCAGAATATCCTTTATGGAATTTTGCATTTGCCATTTCAACACTCATTTTTCCTATTTCTTTTTTATAATTATTCAAATCATGAAATTCTTTATCTGTCATAACGATCATCCTTTCTTTTAGAATTAAGAATAAAATCATTTGTTGCTTTTTCAATACATGTATTTTATAGGAACATACAAAATTATATTTAATGTATTTTTGTCATAAGTTAAATCAAAGTTATCTGATTCAGAATATGTTATTTCACTTAAAGGTAACTTATATTCAGAATATATGCTGCTATTTTTTTTAAAATAAAAAAGCTCTGTAAAATCTGATTGAAAATATACTTCTTTATTTATGTCTATTTCTTGAATAACCTTTTTTAAAGCTATTATTTTATCCCAATATTCTGAATTTTTAATACCTATAACAGTGGAATCAATGTCTTTGCTGATACATATAAATAAACTTAAATATATAAAAACACTAAAACCTATTAATGCAATTATTGAAATAAATGTAAGTTTTATAATCAAGCTTATAATTCTTAAAATAAAACATATAAGAATACCTGCTAAAACAATTTTAGTTATTCGTTTTTTTGATAAAGATTTATTAATATTTTCATCAGTCGCATTATCAAAATTAATATTCAAATATTCGTTATGTGTTTTTAATTTTAAATTCATACCTTATTCTCCTACTATTAATGATTCTTTATTAATTTTGTCTTTTTGATTTTTTATATCAGTATCATCAAATGTATCAAAATTTTTCCTTTTTCTTTATTTGATATTTTGAATTAAAGAACAACCATCAATATCAAAAACAACTGTTTTATTTTTTTTCTCAACTGGCAAAATAAATCGTCTCTGTTATCCCCAAATTTATCCCTACTATAAATTAAGATTAATTTCCTTTTCTATTGTATTTTTAGGAACGTACAGCTTAATTTCTTTAATTCCTAATGAAGTCTTCTTTATCTCTGCATAAGCCTGTTCATCATTGTTTAATGTATCATAGATTGTTACTTTATCTCTGTTCATCTTGAAATACTTCTTACCATCGTCTTCTGTAATCCGATAAGCTGTTATGTATTCCTGTGAATCAATATTTCCCGAACCTAATACAAATGAGCCTTCATATTCTTTATCCGTGCTGATACTGTAAAGCTGGGCTTCTTCTGTGGTTTCTTTTGAAAATTTCTTAATTTCATATCTAAGCCCAAGCTGCAATGCTGTTATAATCGAAATAAGTGTAATACTAAATGTTAAACATATAACTAAATTAAAAATTTTATCTCTATTCATCTTATATGCTCCTTTTTATTTGATATCCTGAATCAAAGAACCTTTATCTATATCAAAAGTTACTGTTTTGCCTTTCTTTAACTGAAATAAATCATCTCTGTCATCCCTAAATCTAAATGGGAAATAATCATAACTTTCTATTTCATTCCTGATAAGATAATCTTTATTAAGCTTAAATGGCTTATCCCATATTTCCTTTACTGTTTTTATTATCATTTTCATATCATTTACTGAAAAGGTTATACTGCCATCAAAATACTTCATCTGTTTTGTAAGATAATCTGTATAGCTTTCAGGAGTATCTTTAAATAATCCTGCATTTATAGCTTCTTTAACTTCATCTACTGTAAGAGGTAGATATGTATATCGTTTTACGGCTATTATATGTGTTATTCCGGTTACTATTGCTATTACAATTACGCCTATAATAGCAAAAGCAATTAACAGCATGAAAATTACGCCAAATAGATACATGCCACCTATGGCTGTTTTTATCAAAAATATTGTAAACTTACTGCTTACATCTTCTATATACGGATTTATTTCTTCCCCATTATTTATGTATAGCAGTATCAGATTTCCTACAATTATAGATAAAGCAATGTATATCATAATTGCTCCGACTACTATTGCTCCTGTACATTCATCTAAAAAAACTTTCCAAAATGATTTCTTTTTCTTAAACTTCATAACTTATCTCCTTTTTAGTATTGGTTTATATACCTTAAAATCTGTCTCTTCTGTAATAAGAAATCCATCCTTATAAAATTCCTTATACTTAAGTGACTTTAAAAATGCCATCTGCTCTTCCCTTGATAACTGCTTCTTAAAGGTAATAATCTCATCATGGCTGCAATCAGTACACTGCTCAATAAGACTATATAGAAATGACTTCTCTTTTACTCTGTCAATTAAATCAATAGTTGATTTAAACAGCATTATTACCATAAAAGTTACAACAAACGAAAGTATAATAATCTTCATAAATAGCCCCCTCATTTATTATCTTCTATCAAAATAGTGTAAAATCCACACTATTTTATATTTAAGTAGTGTAAATGTATTAACTTAAATTAAAGAAAAATCATTATATATTATAATTTTTTTATCATATTTTTAATAACCGCCATGCTGTTCAATATATTTCATTAATTCGGGCGAAAATAAACACAGTCCTCTTATCCCCTGCTTATCAAGCTTCTTTTTTATCTTCTCATATTTTTGCATGTTAAGGATCTTACCGGCCTTATTTACATAGAATGAATTATCAGAAGTAAAATTATTACAGTCTGATGTAAACCATTCCCCGGATTTATCTTTAAAAATATATCCCCAATATCCGGTTCGCTGTGCTATTTCTCTTGCCTCTTTCCTTGCTTCTTTAAATGTCATTATTTTTCTCCTAAAAAAGACATATCCAAATTCTTTATATCAGCTTCATACCCATTAGGAATATTCCTTAAGGTTATATTCTTAGATATTTCTTTTAATTTTGTCTGCTGTTTTTCATCCGGATGTCGCATTGATTCAAGAAACCCAACAACATCATTTTCTGTAAGCTTCATATAAACTCTCCATAGTCAATTATCATATAAAATAGTCTTTATTGTCTTTTCTTAAAAAGCTGCCTTTTACCTTGTTAATATCAGCCATTTAGCCCATATTGGTATGTCAGAGCTACATATTATATAAACATAAAAAAATATAATAAGAGCTATAATAATGGTTATTCCTAATGCTGGTAACATACTTTTAATTTTCTTTATTCTGTAATTTTTCTGTTTCATAGTTTTATCTCTTTTCTAAGGATTGGTTCATACTCTGCTAATTCTTCATCATTCTCAATTAAAGGTACTTTCTGTATTACTGTCTTGGTTGTAATAACCTTATTACCGTTCTCATCAGTGGACTCTTCCTTTTCCGTTGATTCTACAGTTGTAATAACAGACTTTAGAAAAGCAATCTGTTCATTACGGCTCATATGTCTGAATTTCTTTAAATCATCCTGTGATATATCATCAAGCAAACAATCATAAAGAATTTCTTTTTCATGTTCTTTCTCAAAAAATTTTGTAAAAGCTATCCATATAAGAGCCGTTACACTGACTAACAAGGTTATCACTGTAACTATAGAATTTTTAAGACTTGCATTAACAACTACCGGTAATATTCCCATAAGCAAGGACATAAACGCCTTATCCATAAGAGTCATATCGTATATGTTTGCAGTCACAAAATAAAAACTAAGCATAATCAATGAAACAACAAAGACTACATTTATTAATATAGTTATAATCATCTTTCTCTTTCCTTTCTGTTTTATATATATTGTATTGTTTATTCTATTTTATTTAATTCACCTGATTCTTTGTTAAATATAAATATATCTGAACTCAGATAATCTTCTTCTTCCTGAATACCAAATATCTTTAATGCTATTTGAATTTCTTCAGGAGTAAATTCATCGTATTTACATATCAACAAAATATGTGCTGTAACAGGAACAATGTATAAATTTGTTTTCAGTTTCTCTGAAATATTCTTAAGCAAATTATTATTCAAAATTGCACTTGTATTATAAAAGTCAATTATATTTTGAATTGCATATATTCCTTTAATACATTTGCTCTCAAACCCGTCAGAATTACTTAGAAAATATAATTCTTTCTTTGTTTTTTCATAATTATCATCATCTGCCAGTTGTGTCAAAAAATAATCACCTAATACACTGATAAAATATTTGTTGGAATATATTGAATGAATTGCAAGATTGTACAATTCGTTTTCATTAATTTTCAGTATGTTCCTCATATAGTTATTATCAATTACAAACATTGTACCTTCTGAATTTTCTTTAGGTATGATCACATTATAAATTATTTCGAACTCATAAAATGGCCTATGAGGAATACCGCTTAAATTTTCCATATTGTCCGGCTTTTGTATTAATTGAGGCATAATATAGTGTTTTATATCATTTAAATTAATTTCTGGAGTTAAATTATTAAGTTTATATTCACTACCATTAGAATTTTCGTTTCTATAAAATGCTTCAGATATTGACAATGCAATTTCTTCTATTGACGAATTATTTAAATATTGTTTATATAATTGATTTAATTTAAATTCTAAGGGACACATAAACTGATTTTTAGAATGAAAAATAAGCTTATCTGATGTGTAAACTATATCTGTTGGTGTAATATCTTCAATATTTTGAAGTAATTCGAATTTAAGATGTTTAAGAAAATCTTTATAATTCATTTTTTGCATATAATTAGTTCTCCTTTTGTTTAGTTATATTTTTAATATGACAGAAAAAATGAATCATTATTTTACATAAAATAATTGATGTGTGTTAAAATAAGACAGCAACTAAATGTAAATGCCTTTTATTTATTAAAATATCCCGTTTTTGTGTTCTTCTAAGCACTTTATTGGGTATACTATGCCTTCACTTGTAAAAAAATAATAACAATATATTGTACGTTTATTGTTATATATTAGTTTAATATGTTAACTTTATTAACAATATATAGTTATTTAAGATTTATTAAAATATAGCTAAGATACAAAAATAATAACAATATATAGATATAAAATATGGTTTAATATACATTAAAATTAACATCATTATGTTATAGAATAGAATAACTTGTGCAATAAAATTAACAATATATAGCTAAATATTTAATATATAAATGTAATAATAATAACAATATGTAGTAATGTATTATCCGTTGCATAGCCAATAAAATGCCTTATATGTGTCAGAATAATACCATGATGTAGTTATCATATGCTGATTTAAGAGATAAAAAATGTTAATTTGATAACATATAATTGGTAATATTAGCAATTATATATGGATTAATTGGGTACAATAGACTGTATGATTAGTGAGGAAAATAAATATAACTGATTAATGGGATATAATTATTATTTACTAAAGTTAATTAATGGAATTACTGGAAACATATATAGGAATGATAGAGTAAAGGAAATAGATCTAAGAGCAAATAAGAAAGAATTAGTGTATATGAATGCATCTATTGAGACAGAAATGGGATTATTGGGTTTACTAAGGCATTTGCAGGGCGAAGAATAGATTTACAGGAATCTAGTAATCATAATTTTTGTAATTATCATATATTATATATGAGGGGATTATATTATTTATTAGTGTATTAAAGGCATTAATTGGGATAAATGAAGTGCTTGCTAGAGACAGGTAAGGAATTGCCAGGGAAATAAACACAAGATGTATTAAGCTGATAAATGATATTGTATAAGGATATAACAATAATAGTTATACGCTTTTAATCCTTAATAATATTCTGGCGGTTATCATATTAAGTCTTAAAACGCTATTAAGAAATAATCAAATGTATTATATAAGGCTCTAATTTTTATATTTTAATAATAAAAAGCGTATCAATGAAAAAGAAAATAATAGAAGGGCTTTGAAGAAGGTGTATGACATATTACACTTAAAGGAAGTGTAATCATAAAAAAATACAGCTACCTATTGATAACTGCATTTTATTTATATATTACATAAAAGATTGTATACTATATCCTTTCCGTCTGAAACGAACTCTAATCTTTTTTATTGCTTTTGATTCAATCTGTCTGATTCGTTCTCTGGAAACATTCCATTCAGTACCTATATCTTTTAAAGTTTTAACCTTTGAACCATATCCCATTCTACTCTTAATTACATATAATTCTCTAGGAGTGAGACAATCTTCAACTTCTTTCCAAAGCAGTTCATTCATTTCTTTTTGAATAATCGTATCTTCAACTTTAGGTTCAGGAGCTTCTATATAATCAGCCAAACACGAATCGTCATGGCCTTCGTCACTTTGAATAGGTGCATCTAATGAAACCAATTCATTAAAGCTCTGAATATGTACAAGCATTTCTTTAGTTAAAAGAGGATATCTTTGTTTTACTACATCATATAATTCATCAATTGTAGGTTTTCTTTGAAGTTTATTAGTTAAATCCACAAATGTAGTCTTAACAAAAGAATCCTGCTCTCTTACATGTACAGGGAATCTAACTAATAAATCATAATTGGCTAATTCTCTATATATACTCTGTCTAATCCAATGAGTTGCATAAGTTGAAAATGCATATCCTAATTTATAATCAAACATTTGTATAGCTCTGTATAACCCGAAAATACCGGCCTGACATAAATCATCCATTTCAAAACTTTGCGTTTTAGCTGTAACAGCTTTAGCAATACTGATGACTAAACGCATATTAGATAAAATCAATTTTTCGGTTATTTCTTTTTTCTTTTTAGGATGTTTTTTTATCTCTTCAAATAATTTAAGAGTTTCATCTTTGGATAAAACCGGATAATCAGCGAATGATTTAATATAATAAGTTATATTATTTTCTAATAATAGTTTCTCTTTTTCATTTAAAATCTCTTTATCATTTAAAATATCGGTATAATTATCCTCTGATAAAATATTTATGTTTTCTATTGGTTTATTTGTATCAAATAATTCATCAATATATTCATCTTTATTGTTTTTTTTATTTAATAATAAATTCTTATCTGCCATAAAAATCTCCTCTTAACATTGATGTCCTAGCATTTTTAATTCATTATTTGCTTCTATTTTCATTGTACATATTCTACTAATTGCATTATATGTAAATTTAGATTGCTCTTCAAAGGTTCCTAATATATCTCGTTTAATCATAAGCTCTTTACATTTATCTGAAGACTCTTTGTGTAATTTCATTTCTTTTACCATTGAATCTAAAATAGAATGCATTGAGGAAAAATAGGTAAAATAATTTCCTACTTCACTCAATAAATTTCCTATTTCCAATAAATCTATTTCATCTGATCTAGGAATTTCTTTCTTAAAATTAATTAAATACCATTCATATAAATCCGTTGAAGAAGCTTCAAGGATATCACTTATAGACTTATTTTTTAATTCATTATTCATATTTGTTTCCATAAATTATTGCTCCTTAATTTCTATATTGATATTTTCAAAACACTTAATTACAAAATAAATTAAACTCATTATGCAGACTATTAAAATGCATACCTGTAAATATATATTTGTTATAAAAAACGTAAATGGTATTAATGCCACACAGTTTATTAGAATATGATATAAGCTGCTAAGTTTAATACCATATTTATCTCTTACAGCACCTAACAAATATCCGCCAAAAGCATATATAGGGAATAAAATAAAATTAAAATGAATTATTCCAAATAAAACTGCTTGGATTATATTTGCACATAATTTATTGTTGCTTGCTTTATATGCATAGCCATAAATTATATATCTAAAAGTCAATTCCTCAATAATAGGTGCCACAAAAGTTGCTATTATTGTAGATATAATTGTTTTTATTCCTAAACTTCCATAATCAATATCTGATACATTTACAAAATGCATTTGAATTCCTGAAATAAGCTGCAATATTACAGAAGTTAATATGAAACAAAATACAAAATTCCAATTTACTACTAATTTATTTTTCATAAACAAATCTTTTTTATAATTGTAAAATGAGCTTTTTATACAAATAATGCACATAACAAACATTAATGTATATGTTGATATTGTATAAATTAATCGAAATCCTTCATAATCTATTTTAGTTGAAATTCCTCCTGCATCATTCATATACATATTTAATAGACTGTCTATAAATGTTGCAATAAACATTGAAAATAAAATTATAAAAACAGAAATAATAAATGGAATAAAAATCTTTATATACTGTTTTGATTTTGAAAAGAAAGAATTACTTTTCATTTTGTTTTTTACCATAAAATCCATATAAGAATTTAAATCATGCTTATTTTTTTTATTTCTTAATTCCTTAATATTACTGTTATTGTTACTAAGTATCATATATTTTCCTCCAACCTTTCTAATATATATATGACAGATACAATTTTAAAAATCTTTACATAAAAAAATACCGCTGCAATAAACAGCGGTAAAACATAAAATAAATATTAAATTAGCATTTGCGTACTATTGAAGGTGCTGACATATCAGGGTTAATGAATTTCTTGCATAAATGTTCAATTCCGGTTGTTGAATCAAGCCAATATAAATAATCCCCGTCATTATCTACCAGATATTCATTAATAGAATCAAGAACATCGTTTACTTCGGAAACAGTACAAATAAATCTATATGAAGACTTATTTTTCTTTAAAGGTTTAACAGATTTAGCAATAATCTGATATACAGTTTCGTCATCTGAAGATCTAAAATCATCTACTTGAATTTTTCCTGATAAACATAATTTAGCATCATTAACAAGTAAGTCTCTAATATTTGCATAATCTTTAGAAAAACATACACCATTAATAGAACCTGTTTTATCTTCTACCTCAAAAGTTACCCATTCGTATCCATTTCTATCCTTTCTTACAACAAGATTTTTAATTATACCAGATACATCGTTAACTTCTGTTGAAATATCAGAAATGGGATCTGTATAAATATTATACTCATCAATTGGATGCCCTGTAATATAAACGCCTAACACTTCTTTTTCATCATTTAGAATCTGACCTAAATCATCTTCTACATAATCAATATCTATATTTTCAAGATCATCTTCTAAGCTTTCTATAACTGTCTTAGCTGAATTGATACGTTTAATTATGGAATCTTTAGTTGGCATCTTTTTTGAAGTAACTTGAAAGGAAATATTTTCTTCTGAAATTCTTTCCTTAAACTCATCAAGATCAATATAATCTTCCACAAATTCAATAACTTTACTTGCGTTTTCAATAAACTTACTCTTCTCTCTGATTTTCTTAATTGTATCCTGAATTTCTTTCATACAAATCATATCTAATGATATCATTGTTCTTGTATAACCAAGGCAATCGAAAGCACCTGCTTTAATTAAGGAACTTAATGCTTCTGCATTAATATTTGTTCGTTTGATAAAATCCTTAATATCAGAATATTCTCCATTAACATTTCTATCTTCAATAATTTTAGCTGCTTCTGCTCCAACATTCTTAATATTACTCAGACCATACAAAATGTTCCCATCTACAACATCACAATGTAAATTTGAAGCATTAATGTCCGGAGGCAATACCTTTACTCCAAAATCAAGGGCATCACTAATATCATCAGCGACTTCATCAATCTTATCAGTATGATTTATTACATTTGTAAGATAATAAGCCGGATAATAATACTTAAGAAAAGCTGTCCAATATGATGTAACAGCATAAGCAGTGGCATGTGACTTATTAAACGCATACTTAGCAAAGTCAACCATTGCATCCCAAATCTTATGAGCTATAACTTCTGGAATTCCATTTGCAATACAACCTGGTACTAATGCTTCATTTTCTTTTTTAGTATCAGCATTACCATATACAAAAGTGTGTCTTTCAGCATCAATCTCATCCTGATGTTTTTTTGACATAGCTCTACGGACTAAATCAGAACGCCCCCATGTATATCCTGCTAAATCACGAACAATCTGCATTACCTGTTCCTGATAAACTATCTGTCCATAAGTAGTTGACAAAATTGGCTCTAATTGAGGACATAAATATTTAATCTTAGATGCATCCTTTTTACCTTCTATGAAATCAGGTATAAACTTTTCAGGACCAGGACGATATAAAGCATTCATTGCTATTAAATCTTCAATACCTGTTTTATTCATTTTAAATTTCTCCTTTCAATTCATAACTATATAATTTATGACAGAAAATTAAAAAAAGCGTCCAATTTTGGACGCTTGCATAAATATTAAAAAGAATACTTGTTACATATATTTTCTTTTATATAAGTGATCAAATTTTTAGCATAATCTATTCTGTCTTTTAATTTATCAATATCATTAATATCATATGAAATATTACCAGTAATACTAATATAAAAATCATCTTTTATGGTTTTAATTTCAATATCATAATATGGAATCTTTGGAGTAAAAAAAAATCTTATGACTTTACCTGTTCTTGAATCTCTTCTTAATAGAATTTTATATGTTTTATTATCGTATTCATCTATTATCCATGGACCGGATTCATATGTTCTAATAAAAGTTACCATTATCTTATTTCTTCCTCTCTGTTATCTTTATTAATTTTAGTATGAATTACATCTGGCATAATTTTATCTTCATCATCTTCTCCGCCTAAATCTAAATCAATATCTGATAGTTCATTTGTGTCAATATTGTTTGTTATATTACTAATATTAACACTTTTACAATTTTGAGTCATTGCCTTTATAACATCATCTATAGTTTTAGCATCTCTACCGATTCCGTCAAGATAAAAAGCAGCCGTTACCTGGGCGCAAAAATCTGCGATTATATGTCTATCAGTTGTTTCAGGGCAAAACTTAGGAACATTATAATATTCACAATCTCTATTGATTTGGGAACACGCAGCTATTGCAGCTTCATGTTTAATTCTCCGATTTTTATCCATAGACTGAATAGCTTCTCGTAATTCTTCTCCCTCAAGTGTAGCATATTTAATTGGAGTTGAATAGTTTTGATGATAAACAATCTGTACATATTCTCCAAATGCGCCATATTGTAATTTAACATATCTAAATCATTCTCTCTATATTCATTATCTGGCGAATTTATTGCATTTACTAATTCCTTAAATTCTTTAATCATATTTTTTTACTCTCCTTCCATTTATTGTTATAATAAATAAATGACAGAAAAATAAAATAACAAGTACCCATTAATAGGTACTTGTTATTAAGCATTTGTTTTAATTTGAATTACTCTTATCATGTACAAAATATAATTTTTGTATTAATTCAGATTTTCTTTTTTCATACTGAAATAAATCATTACATTCACATGATAAAAAACTTGCAGCAGAATCAATCTGTTTTACAATTTCCTTTACTATACAATCAATGATTTCCTTTGGTGATTCCAATAGTTTAATTAGGCCTAAATGCTCCCCTTCATGAATTATGAAAGCTGTATCTGGTGTCAAAACTAGCGTTGCTGTAGAGCCTTCAGAATCAAAATAACAGGATGCCGTATTATTGTTATAATAATTAATGCACATATCTAATAAGTCATTTGGGACATCAGTTAAATATGAAGCGTTCACTCTACAATTTGTCTTTTCGAATTTAATATTACACCAACCATTTGTTAAAATTTCAATTATCATGATTTTCTCCTTAAATATAATTATAGGCAAACAATGTTGCCATTTTTAAGTATACTTATAATACTGTTAAGTTCATACAAACCTAATATCTGCTCACTAATTTCATTTAACATATTATCTGATACATTAGCGTTATAAGCATCAAGTTCTACATCTGTTTTTATTGTTGCTAAAATTTTTGACAACAAAATATTATCTTCACTATTTATTAAACAAGTTGAAATACTTTTTCCTTTAGACATATTAGATTCAATATCTGAAATATTCATATATATGTTAAACAAATTTCCATACTTATGTATTAGTTTACTTGCAGTTTTAGGACCAATACCTGCAGCTCCAGGAATATTATCCGATTTATCTCCCATTAATGTTTTTACATCAATAAACTGTTTAGGAGTAACGGAATACTCATTCATAATTTCTACCGGAGTCCAAATATCTTCCGGATTGTTTGGAACAACTAATGATACTAAATCATTACATAATTGTAACAAATCATGATCTGCAGATATAATATTAACCTTATTTCCGGCTTTACTTTCAATGGTTGAAATTGTTCCTATAATATCATCTGCTTCATATCCTTCTTTTTCAATAACACATATATTCATTGTTTTAAGAATAGGAACAATAGCCTGTCTCTGAATCTTAAATTCTTCCGGTGCAGGATCTCTAGTTGCCTTATACCCGTTATACATTAAATGCCTGAAAGTTGGCTTTGCAGTATCAAACGCAACAATTAATTCATCAGGACTATACTTTTCTTTCATATATAGAATTGTATTTAAAGCTCCTTTAATTGCATTAGTCGGAAATCCCTTTGAGGTTTTTAATTCTGGAACACCGTAAAAAGATCTTCTGAGAATATAATTCCCATCAAAAATCATAATATTTTTCATTAATTTTTCTCCTTTATAATTTTTAATATATTTATGACAGAAAAAAAGCAGGAAACATAAGTCTCCCGCTTTCAAAAAATCTTATTCAGTTATGAAAAATTAAGATATTCAATTTCTTTCACTTAAGAATTTTTCCACAGCATCTTCAACAGCTTCATATTCAGTAAGACCGTTACCTTCTGCGTAAGTATCATAAGCTGCTTCACCAATATCAATATAATCATTCTCAGTAATATCAGAATGATACTGAGGCTGAATAATCTCTTTAGCTGTATTAATCATCCATGTTGAAACAAATTCCTTATGAGCCTTATAAATCTCATCATCTGTTAATTTTATTTCCTTACCATTTCTTATTATTGCCATTATTTATTCTCCTTAGTTGTTATTATTTTCATCAGAATTATCATATATGACGCTTTCAATTATATTAACTGCTGTATCTACATAAATAACTTCCTCGCCATCATCGTTAGAATATCCATCGTCATCATATGTACTTTCAGTCAGCCAACTTGCCTCAGAAACTTCTTTAGAAGCTTCTGAAATCTCGCTTATTAAAGTATTTTTAATGATATTCAACATATTCTTTTCTGTTTCTGATTCTGAAGTTTTAATAAAGTCATTTATAATATTTAAAGTTTTCATAAAATTCCTTTCTTTTTACAATGTACTTTTTATAACCTTAACAGGTTCTAATCTGCCGTTTATAAATGAAGCAGTTCCTAATGTTTTATCAGTATTTTTAGAAGATTCAAAGAAATCATTTGCCATATCCTCATTTGAAAAATATGAATATTCTCCTGAATTGTCTCCGCAATCTGACTCATATCCTATCCAAACATAATAAAATGAAAATCTTTCAAGGCTATCACTGTTGTCAGGGATTTCTCCATCCCAATCATCATTTTCTTTTATATCTTCTTCTAATTCATATTTAAACTCGCTCATCATATTAGGATCGTCTAAATACACACATTTATGGTAATTATCAACTGCAATTGCGCATTTCTGTCCTAATGGATGCAGTAAATAATTCTTAGGCACTTCCAATAATGCTCCTATCATATCATTTACTGTTTCTAAGTTATTTTCCTTAATTTCAAATGCATTAGTTTTCATAATTTTATTCTCCTTTTTAAATTTTATAATAATACAATGACAGAAAAATAAAAAAACTGGCTACTAATAGTAACCAGTTTAATTTTATAACTTTACAATTTTCTCATTAACTTCCATTCTAAATGTATTGATTTTGTCTATATCCGGCTCATCTGGCAATACAGAGTTTTTACATGCATTTTCAAACTTATTCTTGTATTCATCTACTATTTCAAAGAAATGTTTATTAGGGATTCCATTTTCATCAAGATATACACCATTTCTAATATCCATCAACAAATCATGTTCTTTAATTCTTTTCGTTTGAATTTTCCCTTCAGAAACTAAATCAATTCCCATCATATACAATCTAAGTAAATGCATACTATGTTTTGCTATTTTACCATGATTTAATGCATGTTCATTCCTTTTACTTGTTTTCCGATAATCTCTTAAAGTGTTATTAAATTCCGAAAGCATTCCTGACAAATCTTCTATTGAACACTGTGTTGCAATAATATTGCATTTGATTTTGCCATCAACCAAATAAAAAGACACATTATTTTCATCTAAATTGTACTTATCGTTCATTTTCTTGGACATATTATTAAGCACTCCAGAAATGTGTCTATTTAATTCTTCTTCCGTTAAAGCAGCGTTAGTCTTCTGCTGCATACGGTATAACTGTTGTAATGCATATTCACTAAATGTATTAATACATCTATTCGATAAAAAAATATCTTTATTTTTTAATAAAAGCTCCCCAATTTCATTTTTATAAATATAATCATCTGTATCTAATCCTAAAAGTTCAATAGTGTTTGGATTGCATTTTGTTAATAAATCAATAATTTTGTCAAAACTATAAATAGTTGTATCTGTATTAACGTCTACAAAATTTTCAAAATCATTACCTAACAAGATATCTTCTTTTCTTCTAACAGCAACTCCTCTTATATCAATATCGCTTTCTGGAAGATTTGTCCCATATGCTCTGCTACCACCTAATCCAAGTATACAAATATTCTTATCTAAATTTTGATTTTCCTTTAAAAATGAATACTCAGGCATATTTAATATATTTTTATTTATCATATTCTCTTTCCTATCCTTGTAATTGAATTACCCACAACTGGCTATTGTCGGTTGTGGTTTTTTTGCTTAATTGCGATAATATCATTCTTTTATTTTCTAACAATAGCAGAAAAATCTACTGACTGTAAAATCTTAATGATATCTTCTACTTCAGGACTTCTCCATGCAGTCATAGCATAGGTATGAGCGTACTCATCGTAATGATAATGATTTGCCTTTAGATGTTCAGCGGCTGCCTTTTCTGTTAAAAACATTGTGTTTTCATAAATTTTATCTCTATATGCATAACAGGTGAAAGTATATCTGCCATAATTATGCTCATTCAACCAAGTCTTTAAATCATCAAGATCAGCTAAACATTCCTCATAATCATTATCTTCTTTTGATGTAACATAATATCCATCATATTCTTTTGAAATAACCCAAGAATCACCGTTTTCTTCAAATTCCTTATTAAAAAATACAATTGCATCATCAATATTATCAGCAACTTCTTCTACAGCTTCATTATCGATTAGTGTTACACCGTCTTCATATCCTTCTGGAACAATACACTTTTCTTTTCCCATAATAACCCAAAATCGAGGATCAGCTTGTCCTACATGGTCCTGTGTATTTAATTCATGCTGCAAATCAGACAAAAATTTAATTTCTTTATCTGTAATTTTATGTTTCTCTACTGTGTCTGGATGGTATTGTAAATGTTCATGAAATATTGCCATATTTTTCTCCTTAAACTTTATTTATTTTTATTCAGTATAGTATTGAAATGCACAATCATACATTTGTTTCCCAGTTATCTGATCTACAAATATAGGGCAATGCCAATCCTTATCAAATTCTGTTTCCTTACACCATTCATTAATAACTCTAGTAGTAATTGGTGTGACAAATACATATAAATCTGATTCATGGTGAAATATATCTTTTGCAGAATATCCAGCCTCAATAAACCGTTGCATAAGAGTTTTATTATTTTTCTCCATAATATTGTTCTCCTTTATTTATTATAATTTAAAAGAAATATGACAGAAAAAACGCACATCATAATGACATGCGTTTTAATACAAAATATTCAATTAACTATTCACTATGAGCATAACTTCTTAAGGTTATTCCTCATACCGGCTGACTCAAACTGGAAAACATTCTTAGTTCTTCCTTTTGCATATACTTCTTTGTATACCTTATCAGCTTTAGGACCCTCTAATGGAATATTCATTACATCAATTACTTCTCCTGTATCTCTCTGAATCATTCTGAGTGTGTCAGTAATAATTGTAAGAGTTTTTAATCCAAGAAAATCCATTTTTAATAATCCATTAGCTTCGCACTGAATCATGTCCATTTCTGTAGTTTTAATTCCCTTTTTTCCATCTCTAATAGGAATATAATCAGTAACATCATTACTATCATAAATAATAACACCTGCGGCATGTTGTCCGTATGTCGTAAGCATACCTTCACAATGAGCTGCAATATTAAGAATAGAAATAGCATCTGGATTACTATTATATTCATCCTTTAAGAAATCTAACAAAGAAATGCTGTCCTGAATATTAATGCCTAATTCATCAACCTTATTAGTATCTTTCATGCCAACAATATCTTCAAAATTAGTTGCTTTAGCAGGCACTTTCTTACGAATCTGATCTCCTAAAGATAAGAATTTCTTTTCATCATCATAAGCTTTCTTTCCATAATATCTTGCAGCATCTCTGATAGCACCTTTAGCCTGCTGTCTTGATTCTGTAATAATTCCAACAACAGCTTCACTACCATATTTAGCTCTTACATACTCAATTGTCTTTTCTCTTACTCCAAGAGCAAGATCGCTATCGATATCCAAATATACCCCTACTTTCGTAGTACTTTAACACTTGTATAAGTGGGATTAGACTATATCTCAATATAATATTGTTAATATTATATTTCAACGCACTTCCAACTGTAACCATTCTCAGTTGTACTCCTTAAAAAGGATAGTCGTTACACTTTAAAATAAATAATATTATATACGAACAATTTTTTATTTATATAATATTATTTATAATCTTAGCACGGTATCGCCTGCTATCCTTCAATATCTTTTATATAAAAATATTAGGACCGTAGGTTCTCTTACGAAGCTGCTTCGTCTATGGGTTAAGCTATATATCCTGTTGTGACACTTTATATAGCAGTCTTATTCAACTTCTACCGTTAGCACTTAATAATAAAATATTAAGCACACCTCTGAGTTAGAGTCCACGCTGAACGCCCAATATATTTAGGCATACTTACTCTTTCTGGATTTAAGAATCGTTCAAAAATCAGATTATACTTAAATGGATCAATTCCGGTAATACCAAGTAAATATGTAACCAATGAACCGGCACCTGAACCTCTTCCAATGCCTATTCCAATTCCGGTATTATAATTGTGAGCCTTAACATACTCTTTTGCACCTTCAATTGTTAAAGGTACTTCTGATAGTTTATCCATAGGTACTAATCCACAAATTCTTCCATATTCCAAGAAGTCCTTTACAATTAAATGATAATCGGCAAAGCCCATCTGAATGATAATATTAAGTTCGTATTCCATTCGTTTCTGATGTTCTTCATCCCATCCTTTTCCGTTAGGATATCTCCAATTAATTCCCTTAATTGCTTCAGATCTTAATAATTCGTTTGAGTCCTTATTCTTATCAAATACTGGATAATGATTAGATTTTTCTGGAATATAAGCACATCTTTTCCCAATTACATTTAAGTTATTAAGTGCTTCTGCAACCTGATCATCTGTTAATATAGCTGATAAAGCCTGAGCAAGTTCGTAAGGTGTCTTTACATATAATTCTTTATCTGATTCCGACTCACTTATCTTAATAAATCTTAAAAATTTAGCTACATTACGCATATCAATACTTCTATCAGAATTATCTGCCATATGTGCATCATTAGCAGCAACTAATGGGATATTATGCTTCCTTGCTAACTGAGCTAACACAGGATATGTCCTGCTTTCCATTTCAAGTCCATGATTCTGAACTTCAATGTAATAATTACCTGCTCCAAAAATTTCCTGATAAAAAAGCATTGTCTTTTCTGCTTCAGACATTAATTCTATTGGACTTTTCTTTAATGATTCATAATGCTGTATCTTATTTTCATGATTAATGTATTCCTCTACCTTAAGACTTATATCCTTTAACTCGGCTTTCTTAGCATTAACTAATTTTCTGACATTAGGAATTTTATCTTTAGCTTCCAGAATTTTATTATTTATCTCCTCATATTCATTAATCAGTTTAATAAGCTCTGGATCATCATCATTTAAACACTTCCTTGCATCTCTTAATTTTCTTGAGATCTGTGTCCTTTCTGATTTAAGTTCCTTGGAATCACGAATATTAATCAATTCATCTAAATCTGCCGATACCCTTTCAAATTCATCTTTAGCTGAAAGATATTCTTTATCATCAGGACTTATACAATCACGTATCACTAGCTCGTCTTTTTCAGTAGTATGCTGCTGTGCTTTTCTTTCTCTGTTAATCATTTTATCCAAAACATCATCTGATAATAATTGCAGAGCTGGTGCACCCGAAACGCAAGCAGAAGTTGCTATTATATCACCGTTAAAGTTATATTTCTTTAAATCTGATATTGTAATAACAGGCTTTCCCATTCTTTTTTCAGAAGCCTTAGAATTTAACTTATCAATAATATGCTTGCCTCTTTCTGAAGTGGCTAACATAATAATATGGCCAATCTGTTCATTTATCTTAAATGGTGGCACTTCAATATAAGCCTCTACGCCATAAATGATATTAAATGGATGTTCCTCAGTACTTATTTTCTTAGCGTAATCAATACATGTTTGCATTGCTGAAAATGATGCATGGTCCGTAACAGCAAATTTAGTATATCCTGCATTAAATGCAGCATCTAAATAACTTTTAGGTTCATCTACGGCATCAAACAAAGAGCCTCCTGGATGGTTATGTTCACACACTGTAACTCCTGATTCAATAACCTTTTTTGTTAATTCTCCAATTTTTACATGTTCAAACATTGACATTAAATTTCCTCCTTTATAAATTTTATAATTAATACATGACAGAAAAAATACACCAGTTGACTAATCTCAACTGGTGTATAAATACACATTATTTAATTGTTAATTATTTTATTATTCTACCTTAACAACGTCTCCTCTATCTGATGTTTCAGTAATAACAATATACTTGATTTCCATATTGTCGTTTGCAAGAGCAATTCTTGTTACATTATCTTCCTTACTTGTATCGACAATCCAATCATATCCTTCAACTGCAGACATTATCTTTGAATCAGTAATGATTTTATCAACATACTCTCCAATCATAATTCTGTCTTCAAGTCTGATAAAATCAGCACTATTCCAACCAATTGAAACAGATTTAATATGTGAAGGGATATTAATGCTATTGAGCCTCATTAATGTACCACCATTAAGAGCAATCATTTCTGCTTTAATATGATCCATTTCGATTAATTCCTTAGTATTAGTAATTGTATCTAAATGATAATCACAATTATTGCATTCATCATAATCTCCACAATCATTTTCGCAGTCATAACCACAATCACAATCAGGATTATAATAATTATTATCACATACCTGCTCTGTATATTCAATGACCCATGTAGGTACATTCATTGAATTTCTTACAGTAATGACATTATTTATTGGTGCGTCAAGCATTAAATAACTTGAAATATAATTCTTTGCACCATCATAAACGATAATTTCAGCATTATCAAAATATTCAGCGAAAATATCTTTTCCATTAAAATCCTTCTTTGTTTCAAAGTGTGTATAGGAAGTCTTTAGTATCACATATTTGTCACATACACCTATAACTTCCGGCATTGGAATTGAAACTGGAATAAGTTTCTTAAACTTATCCTCATCCGGCTTATAAGCAAATAAATCAATATAATCATCATGTTCTGTTGTGTTTTCTCTAGGCAATACAGATAATAAAAGCTTACCTGGAACAGATGTAACGATACTCTTAATTACCAGTGAACCCTGCTGTGTAGCAGCAACACCATCCTTGAGTAAAATTCCGTCTTCAACTGAATATCCATCTGGAATATCTGGGACATTAGGATTGCTGATAAGTCTAAAAGCAATTGCGTTAGATGATGATATCATAACAGATATATCCTCGTTTACTTCACCATTTTCTAAAAGACAAGCCGTTCCTACGCCATCGGTAACAGATGTAATTAAATACTGTCTGTTGTCAACCTTGTTTAATACTGTTACATTTTCTAAAATTTTGTTTTCTCTCATAATGAAAAATCTCCTTTTTTTATTTTATTCAAATAAAATATGACAGAAAAATTAAAACAAAATAGGATTAAAGCATATACATGCCTTAACCCTACTTTTTAAATTAATTATAGAGAATTCTGTTAATATCAATTACTCTATGGTTATGATGTCTCCTCTATCTCTTGTTTCAGAAATCACAAGAGTCTTTATCTCCATAGTATTTGTATTAGCAAGAGAAATTCTTGTAACATGATCCTTAGATGTAATATCAACAATCATATTGTAACCTGCAAGCTCAGCAACTATCTTATCTGGGATCTTATATGTGATATCATTAATATACCACTTGCCTGAAGAAGCTTTAATCAGGCTTGCATTATATCCCTTTGAAATTGATTCTGGCACACTGTCAATTGCTGTTGTCTTATAAAGACTTAATGAATGGCCTTCAGAAGCAACAAATCTTAATGTAATATAATCATCTTCCTTAATAACTCCATCAGAATCGACTACTGTATCTGCTTCAATTGCGAAAATTGTTTCATTAGGTGCCTTAACAGAATCTACAGCCTTAATTGGCTCCGCAAAAGAAACATGATCAACAACTGCATCAGACATTACATCATATAACATGATTGCTGCAGCATCAAAAATATTATCTGTTTCAATAGTTCCATCTTCAAGCTTCTTATCCTTAGTATAAGTTCTTGAATATGTTATATATAACTGCATCTTATTCTCAGAAGAAGCAATGATTGTAACTTCTGGAATAGATCTTCTGATAAGCTTATTAAACTTATCTGACTCAACTGTATATGACATAATATCGAAATAACCTTCTCTTGGTTCTCTTGGTTCAACAGATAAAATAAGTCTTCCTGCAACACCTACAATAATACTATTAATTACAAGTGAACCCTGTTCTGTAGCAGGGACTCCATTCTTAAGCAAAATTCCGTTTTCTACAGTATATCCAGTTGGAACATCTGGAATATTAGGATCATCAATCAGCTTGTAAGCTATTGCATTATTAGCTGTAATTACTGCAGTAACCGAATCATCAAGTGAACCATCCTCCTTGATTAACTTGGCTGTTCCTTTAATGGAATCACCCGAACCATCAACATTAATTACCTGGTAATTCTTACGGTCTACCTTGTTTAATACTGTTACATTAGTCTTAATCTTGTTTATTCTCATGATTAAGTCCTCCTTTTATTTTTTATTTAATACAAATTACATATGACAGAAAAATAAAAATAAACAAAAAATAGGACTTGTTTTTTTGTAAATCCTATTTTTATTAATTATTAAAATTTATTTAAATTAATTGATTGCTGATATTTACTTCTTTTATCATTTATTTTATATGATTTTTGCTTTTCTGTATCATACTTTTTTGCCAAAGAATCTACATATTCATCAAAATCAGTTCTTAAATTCTGAGAATTATTATTAGCATAATCAGCTTTTTCTAATTCTTCATTTACAAGATCTGATAGTGATGTCTTAAGAACATGCTCCATTTTTTCCTTTTCAGTTTTTCTTTTTTCATTATTCTTACGAATTATATTACCGATAACTATTATCGCAATAACAATAACTATAAAAATACCTATACAAATTAATATACCCTTAATCGGAATATTAGTTAAAACATCTGATATGCTATTTCCAATATTTTCTGTAGCTTCTGTAGTACTTTCCGAATCTGTTTGTGAAGTATTATATTCGGTTCTTAAAATTGAAATTAAAATAGAAAATATATATCTTGAAAAAATCAAGATTGTCCCCACTATACAGTTACCAACTCCAATAGATACTCCTGACTCATCATCATTTAAAACTGATCCAAGTATATTAGAAAAACCTGTAGCAACAATGATAACCCCTAAGCAGCCTAAACATGTGCTTATTACATTTAACATAAAAACTCCTTACATTTAAATATACTCTAAAACTATAATTTAAAAATTAACTTAGAGTTTTAAAATAGCATTTTTAATACTTCAATATCATCATATACAAATAAACATCGACTGAAATCCCATCTTCAGATATTTCACTGGCAACGGCATGTATTCCATCGATGAGCGTCTTATTTACTTCATTTTATTGCTCAAAATACCAGCTATAGTCATATGCCTTTATTATCAATTAACACTATCCCAAACACATTACACATCAATTATTATTCATTTGCATAGTTCTCTACTGCAGCTTCTGTCTGCTGTGTTTCAACATTCGTATTCTTAGCTGTATTTATAACACTATAGCCTACCACAAACATTATTGTACTAATCCAAATAACAGCTATAATAACAACATAAATACCATAATCATGCAAAAAATCTAACATAACCTGTCCCCCTTTATTTTATTTCTTTTTCTCTAATCTTTATTATTAAAATCCTGCCTTTTACAGGTAAGCAATATGCTTAGGTTGAGTTTCACTATTTACTTTTATTGAAAAACAATAAAGGAAAATGTTAAAGCTGAATAATAAATTATTCTGCCTTATTATTTTTCTTCTTGTTTTCTTCCTTTTCCTTTAAAAGACTATTCTCCATCTTTACAAAAATTGATTTCTTCTTGCCAAAAGGCTTTGCTGTAATTCCCATTTGTTAAATCCTTTCTTAATTAAAATATTTTTTAAAGACATTTAATATATGACAGATTTAATTACTCATTTTTTTACATAAAAAAAAAGAGGTGTTTTTTGCCACCTCTTTTTTAAAATAATTCAAAAATATCTCGAATAAAATAAATCAATCTGATGATACAAATATTGCAAATCCTTATCGTTAGTTATTAAAAAATCATATTCTTTTGAATTTTTATATGCATCAAATTCCTCTCTTTCACTCTCTAAGCGTATTCGCAAAGTATCAGGATTATCTCCTCTTAGAAGTCCTCTTTTAATTATTTTATCCTCAGCCAAATCAACATATACGCAAATTAAATTAAACAAATTATGCTTATTATGCTCTTTTAACCATTTAACGCCATCTGGATTTATAATGTATACACATGTATTTGATGGCAAAGCTTCTAATGCAGCACAATATTCTATTCCAGTTTTATTATTTTTTGTATAAGCTATGATTGTTTTTTCTTTTAAAACATTGCTCATTTCTTCCTTTGAAATAAATATATGTTCTACACCATTTGTCTCATATTCTCTTTTTGGTCTGGTTGTCATTGAAACAACTGAAGGAATTCCATATTTTTCATTTAATACTTTTGCGACTGTATCTTTGCCACTTGATGTCTTTCCTATAACTGCAATTATTGTCTTTTTATCCATATTAAAAATCTCCTAATGAACTACTCACAACCGACATTTGTCGGATGGAGTTTTCTTGCAATTCTTCGATAACTAATGCCATAAGCAATTATATAATTCATCAATGCGATTCTGGCATCTGTCAGCTTCTAATTCATTACCGGATTCTGAATACTGGTCCCTTTTAATTTCCCAATTTTGAATTTCTTTTTTTATTCTTGTATATTTACCATTTTCTTTCATATATTAACTCCTTTTATCTTAAAATTTATTAAATATATGACAGAAAAAAAGTCCCATTTAATTAAATGGGACTAAAAATTATTTTTATGAATTAATGCTATTTATCATCCATATTTTCATTAATATTATCAATATTAATGACATCATTTTTATCAGCTATTATTATATAAGATGATATTATTTTTGCAATAAATAAAGCGTTAACTACAATTAAAATAACTCCTGGGATTATGTTATTAAAGTGCTTAATAACATCAAAAGCAATATCAGGAATGAACATAAAAGCTTCAATTATACAAGAAAATATTACACTATCTATTCCTTTTCTTATGCCTACTATATATTTATCCATGATGTTCTCCTTTTCTTTCCATACTAAATTACTGCACATTGCAAATTTAACCGGTTTATTATACTTACTACATGCTCCTTACATTTTTCAATTAAAATACATTTTCTTTTTTTATTAAGACATGCTTCTCCTGTAACACCACTACCCGCAAATTGATCTAAAACTAATTCACCAGGTAAAGTAAAATATTCTAACAACTGTTCAAATAAAGCAACTGGTTTTTCTGTCTGGACATTCTTTAATTTATTAGGAATGGCCTGCACATTAAATTCAGTAGGCAGCATTCCATTAGCTCCACTCATAAATCTGGTAGGTACTCCATTTATAACGCCTCTTTGCTTATCTGGTCTTAATGCTCTTGGCTTACCTTTACTAAAAATCATTATGTCTTCTGTATTTTTAGCTTTTCTGCCTGTATTACTTACAAATGTACCTTTTTTCCATGCAACTTTTGCATAATACTTAAACCCTGCCTGTTCTGCCATCTTCTTAATCTCATACAAATAATCAAAATTATTTTCATTTTCTGCAGGTAAAATTTCTACTAAGAAACTGCCTTCCTTTAATACCCTAGCTTTTTCCATAAAATCTGATAAGGTATATTTAAAACAATCATACTGGGCTAAATGTCTTGTACCACCATTATTAGATTTCTTATCATCCCATGGATGATCAGTAATTATGCAATCCATAGATTCACTTTCAAAAACAGATAAATCTCTTCCATCGCCTTCAATAAGAACTACATCATCTGTTACATATAGTCCTTTTGATAGTTTCTTAAATTCTTTACCTAAATTTTCATAAATTCTTGCTCTGACTGACTCTTTTTGATATGAAAGATTGACAGCATATGCTTCTTTTAATGTAAACTGCTTTCCTGGTTTAAAAGCCGCTAACAGATTTGATAAAATACTCATAATATATTCTCCTTTATTTTGTTTGATAAAGAAGATATGACAGAAAATTATTTACATTAGAATTTAAATTGTTATTTCTTATTACTAAAATATTTCTGATAACAATTATGAAAAATATAATGCTCATTATGATCAGACAAATATTTTGTAACATAACAGGCATAAAAGAGTACAATACACTACTTGCATTAACTCCAATATGAATTAAAATAGAGGGCAATAAATTATCTGTTTTTATATATACATAGGCTAATATAATACCGAAAATAAATGCATAAGTGCTTTGAATAATATTAAAATGCACTAATCCAAAAACGAAAGCTGATATATAAATTGAGCTTACATCTGGTTTCTTAAAGAATTTGTTTTGCTTTATTATTTTTGTAATACCGTATCTAAATATTAATTCTTCAACAACTGGCGTAATAACACCTGTTATTAAGAGTACTTGAAGCCAATTTCCGGTTACAGCAACATTCATTAAAGAATTATATGAGTTAGAAACTAAATTATTAGGTAAGGAATCTATTACCACAGAAGCTAAAAAATTCATAATAATGCCTGTTAAAATAAATGTCTTGACATCTTTTAATGATAATTTTGAAATAAATATGATTGATTTATTAACTTTATATTCTTTAAGCACAACAAACCCAAGTATTATAATGTCAGAAACAAATAATGCAGGCATAATTAATTTACTAAGCATACTAAGATAACTATATGAAAGTAAATTACCTGTTTCTATATATACATATAAATTATCATACCATTGTGAATCAGAAAACAATTTAAAAATAAATACACCCAATGTACATACAGTCTGAGTAATAAGAAAAGCAAATATTATTCCAATAATCTTTGTAATTTGTTTAATCATTATTTTGTTGACCTCCATTTTGCCTTATTTTTATTTTGATATGATTTTTCAATTTCCAAATGGTCTTTTATTTGCTGCATACAATCTTCTAATGAAGCTTTTGTTTTTGCTGTATTAATATCCTTTTGTGTTATTTGTTTTACATGCTCTTTAGCTAAATTTTCATCCGAATAATAAGTTTGTGTTGATTCACTATATTTTATTACCGCAATATTCTTTTCTTCATTTCTTGTATTAAAAGCTTTGTTTAATTGTATTGCAATATTAAATTTTTGATTCAAGTCCATTATTATAATTCCTTCCTAAAAAAAGTTTATATATATTAATATGACGGAGTGAAACAAAAAAAATAGCAGGAATTAACCTGCTATTTTTTATTATATTCAATTGTATTAAATATTGATTAAGATACTGACTTCTTATTTTTAGGCTTAGTACTATATGCAGCAGCAATTTTTTTTGTATCAATTTTTGCAAGTGCTGATGAATTCTTCTTAGCTTTGGCAGGAGAAGATGCATGAGAATTAGCTCTTACCTTTTTAATCTTAGCATCCTGTTCTCTTAACTTAGCTGCTTCCTTTAATGCCTTGTTTGGATCAATAGGAACATAATTAGTATTAGTTACATCAAATACTTCCTTAAGGAATGTGTTATATATTTCTCCATGTTCCTTATCTGAATAACAAACATATTGACCTGTTATAAATAATTCATCCTTTGCTCTGGTTAAGGAAACAAATAATAATCTTCTCATTTCCTCAATTTCTTTTTCATGATTAACTTTATTACGAATGCTATGCAAATGCTTGCTATCATACTTTGTGACACTGTTAAATATAACCGGCCATTCAAGTCCTTTTGATGAGTGAGCTGTTGTAAGTACAACACCTTCGTAAGTCTGCTCCATTTTCTTACAGCAATTAGTTCCAAATACTTTAAAATCCTGAATATATTCCAATTCAGACTGTAAATCCTCATTTGCATATACCAAATCTAAGAAATATTCATAGATTTCATCTCCTTCATCTCCCTTAAGTGCGTCAAGCATATTATGGAAAATTTGTCTCTGAGACGGAATCGCTATCATATCCATATTCATAAACTGCTGCTTTAGTTTAGAGATTTCATCATTAATATCATTAAATGATAAAAGATTTAATATTTCTCCATTATATTTCGCAGCCAGATAATCTAAATAAAGCTTATCTGCTTCAGGCTGATAAAATGCATCAGCTAAAGATAATGCAGCTTTAACCTTTCCATTTTCAGCTAATGGCATTGGATTCATCATAACCCAAGGAATATTTGCTTTTGATAATGCGGCCCCAATAGAAACAAGTTCAGCCTTTGTATATGTAAGCACTGCAATGTCTTCTGGAATATGTTCGTTTAAATCCAACATCTCTTTAATTGTATCTACAATATACTCAATTTCTTCATCTTTGCTATAAAAGCCCTTTACTGTTACAGGTGCACCATGATCCTTACATGGATTCATAGCTTTAATAAGTCTTTCCTTATTAAGTGCTTCTATATCAGTTGCAACCTTAAGTATTTCAGGAGTACTTCTTCTATTAACTGATAAATTAATATCTATACCTTTTATGCCTAACTTATCGAAGAAATGAATCATGTTTTCCGGAGATGTATGTCTGAACCCATAAATACTCTGAGAATCATCACCTACAACCATTAAAGACTCAAAACATTTACAATTACATAGCTCCTTTATTGTATCCATCTGAATATCATTAGAATCCTGAAACTCATCTACTATAATATGCTTAAAACCTAATCTTTCTAAATAACCCGGATGCGCATTGATAATGTTAAACATCATTGGTTCCTGATCAGCAAATGTAATAAGTGAATCTTCAAGTAGCTGTTTCTGGTATTCAGAATATAAATCTATTAACTGTGTAACAGCAATACCAGTGCCCATAAATCTTGAATAACCTTTATCTCTTAACAGTTCTGTAAGCTGATTATTTGCATCTGGAAGTGTAATATCAACATGTTCAGTTTTAATCAACTCAAAGCATTTTTCAGCACAAGCTAATGCACCTCTTAAGTTCGGTGTATCTGTCATAAAGTTCAAGTAATCGATTCCGTTAATATGATTATCAGTTAATAATTGAGTAATAATCTTACGATTTCTTACATCATCAATTACAACAGGAGGATTTGTAAATCCCAATTCCTTATACTCAAATTTAACAATATTATAAGCAAAACTATTAAAAGTCATTGCCTGAATATCGTCAGGACTTACAGAAAGTCCATAAGTTAAACACTTACTTGCGATCCTTGTTTTCATTTCTGCTGCACCTGCGTCTGTAAATGTTATAAATAACATTTCTTCCGGCTTGACACCTTCAACAAACATTTGTGCTCCTCTTTCAGTAACACATTCTGTTTTACCTGCACCGGCTGTAGCAATTACCCTTGCAATTCCTTTTCTAAAATCAACTATCTGCTGCTGTTCGTCTGATAAAATAATTTTGTCTCTCTTCTTAAGCGTTTTCTTTTCGAAATGTGCAGGAGTTTTTGTATAATGGCAAAGCATATTATAAGAACATGTTTTACAATCATCTTCTGTACACTGAATATGCCCCTGCTCAGATAAATTGATCTGCTTAATATAATCTAATTCTTCTCCACAAAGACTATCTTTACCCCATTCAACTTCTTTTTCAAATGAAACAACATTACCGCCGTAGCCTGAAAAGAAATCAGCATCAGTCATACTTTTAGAAGTATCTGTGCTTTTTCTTAAGTAATAATAAGATCCTTTAATAATCTTTTTTTCACCTGGTTTAAGTAATGATTTTGCATATAAATATAATGCATATATTTCCGGACACTTTAAAACAGATAAATCCTGTTTCTTGCCTGAGACAGTTACCACGGGCTTTGAAGCAAAAAACTTGATTGCTTCAATTTCATTTTTATTAACAGAAACAGCATCAGGTCTAATATGAATTGCGTAATCCTGACTTACAGGAATATCCTTAGCATCAACTTCAACTTCAAGTTTTCTTTTTTCGCAAGACGCATATCTTGTAAGAATTTCTGTAAGACGCTTAATTCTTCCTTCATTAGTTTCCGCAGGTAAATTATTCTCTTCAACACCTTCAGACACTAAATCATGAAATTCATTAATCTGAAACTCACCTTTTAAATAACCCATAATAATCTGCTTAATAATAATAGCATTATCATAATTGTCATTTTTCTTTGTAGTAACTTCAATTTCCTTTTTTAAGTTCTTCATAAGACGACAATGATATTTGCCTCTTAACTCTTCTGATTTTAATACTTTCATAAAATATCTCCTTTATTATTTTGATAAAGAAAATATGACAGAAAAAATATTCAAGAGTAACAATAATTCCATCTTGGAATTTAATATCAATATTCACAGCGCTTCTTATTTAATTAACTTAGCTTTAAATTAGTTTCTTTATGCGATATTGCTTTATTTTCAAGGCCTTTATTATAAAAATGACAGGCTGATTATACTTCAACCTGTCCTTAAAATTATATATTTTTACTTAGTAGAATTCTTTTCTGACTTAGACACTTTCTCAGGAACATTCTTTACAGTTACCTTAATCTCCGGGTCAACATCTTCTGGAATGCCTGTAAAGTTCACATTCTTTGTTGTCTTGGCATCATATGTATTAGCCTTCATTACTTCTGTAAGGTCAAAACCAGTTGTTTCCTTAACAGATTCAATTGTCTTTGCAAGTACTGATGGTACATTACTGCTAAATGAACCTACTCCGGTTTCACCATTACCACTGTCAATAATAGTTACCTTATCAATGGCTTCTAATGGCTTTGCAATAGCTCCTGCCATCTCTGGAAGTACTTTGATAATCATTTCAGTCATGGCAGCCTTACCATACTTAGCCATTGCATCTGCTTTCTTCTCCATAGCTTCAGCTTCAGCTAATCCTTTTGCCTTAATACTTTCAGCATCAGCAACACCTTTTGCCTTAATACTCTCTGCTTCTGCAAAGCCCTGTGCCTTTACTGCTTCAGCTTCCTGTTCCTTAGCAAATCTGTCTGCTTCTGCCTGTGATTTCTTAGCTTCAGCCTGCTTCTGAATTTCAAACTGCTTTGCTTCTGCTTCCTTCTGTCTCTGATAAAGTTCTGCATCTGCCTTTTGCTGTGCTGCATACTTTTCAGCTTCGGCCTGCTTACGGATATCAGCATCAAGTGTTTTTTCCTTAACAGTGATTTCCTTTTCTCTTAATTCAATTTCCTTTTCCTGCTTTGCAATATTAGCATTGGCAGTAGTGATTTCAATTGTCTTTCTCTGTTCCTGCTGCTGGATTTCATATGCCGCATCAGCTTCAGCCTTCTTAACATCTGCTGCTCTCTTTAATTCCTGCTTCTTAATCTCAAGTTCATTATTTCTTTCTGCAATAGCTGTCTCAGCTTCAATTCTTGCATCATTAGCCTGCTTTTCAGCATTAGCCTTTGCAACTGCAATATCTCTTTCTGATTCTGCTCTTGATATCTGTGCTGACTTACTGATACTTACAACCCTGTCAATACCAAGGTTTTCAATAACATTACCTTCATCTGTAACATTCTGAACATTAAAGCTTACAATTTCAAGACCCATTCTTTCCATATCAGGAGCAGCATTCTCCTGTACCTTTTCAGCAAATAACTTTCTGTCCTGTACAATATCCTCAAGCTTCATCTGTCCTATAATTTCACGGACATTACCTTCAAGTACATCTACAACTGATTCTCTGATATAATCTGAATTTTTATTAAGGAAGTTACTTGCAGCCTTTCCAAGCATTTCAGGTGATGAACCAATCTTAATCTTTACAGCAGAATCAATATTAACATTAATATACTCATTTGTTGGTACTGATTCCTTTGTCTTTACATCAACAGAAATCATCTTTAAATCAAGCTTATCTACTCTCTGTAAAAATGGTATCTTAAGTGATGACCTTCCGATAACATACTTAGGTGTCTTTCTAAGTCCTGATACAATAAGTGCCTTGTCTGTCGGAGCCTTAATATAACTTGCAAATAATAATGCAATTAATACTACAACCACCGCTACTACAATTCCAATCGTTACTTCAATTCCCATAAATTTTATTCCTTTCTTTTAGTAAAAATAAGCATGAACTACTCACAAACGACATTAGTCGGATGGAGCTTTCTTGCTTGATTGCGATAAACATCTTTTAAATTATTTTGTTTACGCCAGTCATTAGTAATATGACAGATATTTAATTTATTTTTTTTACATAAAAAATGGCTATGTTTTCACATAGCCATTCAGGAGGGAGGTTTAAAATTTATTGTCAAGCATACAGTGCAAACGTATGCTTATGAGTCAAACTTTTTGCTGCCGCAATATCTCTTTGAATAAATTCTTTGTTAATTCTTTTTTCGTAAGACTTAACAATATTCTGGAAATTATGTAAACAGCTTTCAATTGATGACTGCAATTCTGAATATACGCAGTCATTTTTCATGTCAATATTATCAGAATTAATAAAAATACTAACAACATTGCAATCTGGTTCAGGCATTCCGTCATCTGTATAATAGCAATCGCTACCCATAAAAAGCACATATTTACCTTCACCAAACACTAATTTTTTATCCATATAAATGTAAGATTCATCTTCATCTATATAGACCTCTGTTTCTCCAATTGATTCATCAAACATATTATTTTCAAATATATCAATGTCTTCTTCTTTTATATCAAATAAATCTAACATACTGTATGTCCTCCTTTTAAATTGATTTATCTTATATATGACTGAAAAATAAAATAAGATAAACAAAAAATGCATTTCTATTTATTAATATAGAAATGCATTTAACACAATTAAATATATTCAATTTTTAATTCTTCAGTTTTGAGCCATGCATTCATGATTTTGTTATATAATTCTTTAAGTCTCTTTATTTCTTTTTTCGTTAAATGAACAACATTAACTAACATTTTATTTGAAGAACCTGCTAATTTATTCAAGATAACCTGTTTATCTTTAATTAGATAAACAATTCGTGTACAAGCCAAATTTACTGCACAATCTGGATTTTCCTGAATCAAATCATTGAATGTAAATCTTGAGTTAATGCCATTTTTTTTAATTAACCAAACGGCTTCAAGAGTTTCATCAAATTTTACATTTAAAGCTTTCTTATCTGTACTATAAACATAATCCTTTTCTGCAACACAATTATCCGGTATATCAATTATAGACGGTTCATATTGCAAACAATCTATTATAGAACCATTTTTATCAAATATATTTAATGGATAATCCTGAATTCCTATTAATTTTAAGTCTTCAGATGTAAATATATTTTTGATAGGATTGTCAATGGCTTTAGATTTTTCTTCATTAGAATTATTATTTTTAACAGATAACTTTCCTGAAGAATCTATAGAAACAATACCCCAAGATGATTTATTATCTGCTTCTTCTAATGCGTAGTTTGACTTATCTCCAGGACATAACTCAGCAAGCCAATTTAATGTCTGTCCATAATTTAGCCCTGTTTTTAATTGGACCAGTTTAATTACATTCCAACTTTCTCCACAAGCAAAGCAATGGATTCCCTTAAAATGCTTTTTTGAATCCACATATATACTTGCTGAACCAAAATGTTTATCATTATGAAACGGACATAAAATTTCTCGTTTATTCCCAGTAACTATATCCGTTCCTGCAGTAGCATTTGAAATTTTAATATTAAGCTTGTTTATAACATCTAGCATATTAATGCTATCTACAATAGCTTGTCTATCATATCTCATGCAACTGCCTCCACAACAACTTCATTACCTTCAATATGCGCATTGCTGCAATATCCGCCAATTGCTTTAAGGGATTCGACAACCAGATCCTTTGTAGCATATAAATGATCTCCAGGAGCTAAATAAAAAACATTTTCTTCACTGTTTATTAATTCAATGCCTTCTGATGAAGAAACATTTTTGCATACATATGGATAATTATCCTCCTTATTTTTGTTAACTTCTACTGCTAAAGCCTTTCTCCATGGCGTAAAATCGAATTTATTCATAACAAATTCCTCCTTTAAATTTTTGATATAAAGGATATGACAGAAAAAAAATCATTAATGAAAGGAGATTCTAAATTCATGATGATATAACAAAAGCAGGAGATGCTTGCTTATCTCCTGCTAAAATATTAATTTCTAAATTATTTTATGAACTATTCACAACCGACTATTGTCGAATAGAGTTTTCCTGCTATTCTTCGATAATTGATTTTTCTTTTTTAATTGAATGTTTTATATATGACATAAAATATCATTTAATCAAAATTCTAATCAAATTAGAATCTGCATCTGCTACAAAGTTTTCTATTAAGACTATTTTTATAATGTTGCTTTTGTTATCCACGAATGTATATGTTAATACTGGATTTTCTAATACCGACTTATCTAAATCATAATATTTAATTAGTAAATTTCTTAACTTATCATAAATCATTATGAATTTATCTTTGTGATCATTTTGAACGATATGAACCTTCTTATCTTTAGCGTTAAATTTTATTCTGTCTTCCGAAATTGTAAATGCAGAAATTCCATTGTATATATTAAAATTATAACTAAAAATATATTCATAATTAATTTCTGAAATGAAATTATTGATTATCTGGTTTAATTCATATCTAATTTTTTGTCTTGACACTTGTTTTTGTTTTGTTTTTCTCATAATTTTAAACATAAAGTCCTCCATAATTAAAAAATATATTATATTTTTAATATGACAGAGGAAATAAAAAAACTGTCAGGAATCGTCCTGACAGTTTAATTATAAAATAATAAACTATAATTCTAATTCGTCATCAAATATTCTATTTTCCTTATGTTCTACTTTAGATAAATTCTTTAAATCTAATTCATCTGCTGCCTTTACTGTTACTTTTTCTAATTCCTTATTTGCAACAGGATTATCTAATTTTTCAGATTTACCGCAAAATTCATTAGAAATATAATCAAGGTCATACGATGATACTACCTTTGCATTCTCTTTTAGACCTTCTTTTTGAACATCTAGTGGATATAATGAGAACACTGTATCAGCCTCTTTTATATCAGTTGTAAGCTCTCCGCAGCCTTCGGCATATAAATCAAATAATTGTTTCATATCTGGAATAGCGTTATTTAATATATATCCTAATTCAACTGATGTCTGTTTATTTAAATCATTTGAAACAACATTCTGCCCTAAATTTAAACTGCCTACATGGTCAATCCAATATGTCACATCGTTTTCTACATCATAAACACATGGAGTTGCCATGGTTGATGCTGCATTTATTTTAATTGGATACTCAATCTGTGATATTTCGAACTGTTTTCCAAGGAAAATAACAGATCGTTCATCTTTAGTAAAATCAATAACCTCATCATAATCATCATATTCAGCATCATGATCCCTATGACATGCTTTTCTTGTATCCATATACTCACCTAAAGAACCCTCTTTTTCCATTTCAATAAATTTAAGTCCTTCAGCTTTATTAAATGGCACTGAGAATCCATGAATTTCTACAACAGCATATTTAATACCGGCATCTTTCATAGCTTTTTTATCTAATAAAACCATTTCAGTAGCACCATTTGGGGCATCTGTATAATCGCCACTATGTACACCAAATTTTCCGGATTTTAAATTATAATAATACAGGGTATCAACTGCTATGTTTTTATCATTATAAAACTTAACACTTAAATCAATGTCACCTCTTACTTCATGTCCATTATTATCCTTATAATTTTTCCAGTATATTCCATAAGCTAATAAGTTTTTATTCTGATCACCTGATAATCTACTATATGGAGTAATAATATTACCTGCAGAACAATCTCTCATATCTCTTAAAGGAATTTTAATATCTTCTAATTTAGGGTCAATATATACTTTACCCAACTGTTTTGTATCTGAAATGTTATGAACAATAGTCTGTCTAATAATATTTCTTATATTATTCATTTGAGCATCTGAAAGATGTAACGGTTTATTGTCTGAAACTAATAATTTTCCATTTTTATTCTTATAAATTCTATTCTCATGTTCTTTATTTCTTAATTCAAACGAATTATACATAGTAAGCATTGATTGCACAGGAACATTACAATACATAATTTTGTTTGCAATTGAAGTTAAAGCTAAAGCATTGCCTTTTTTTGCTGCTTCATCAACATACTGAATATAATGCTGAACAAAATACCCAGGGAAATTATCCGCAAGCTTATTAAATTTTTGTACATTTTCAAATGATGAAACTTTAATAAGATTATCTATCGCTTTTTCAAACTGTCTTGGCACTGGAATAATATCCTTACCATTTTCATCTTTTTTTATTTTATTAGCAAGATTATCAAATGCTTTTACTACTCTTTCAGGGCCAGTATGTGAATCAATTCTATTCATTAATCTCTTATATAATCCTTCATCCTTCCAGATATCATAGTAAAGATTTGGACAGTTATTTAACATATCCTTTATTAACCTTTTGTCTGAATTGGTTAACTTATATTTAACTTTGCCGTTCTTATTTGAAACTGTTTTCTTAGTATTTAATGATATATCATTAACTTTGCTTCCAAAATTCTGATTTGAAAGTTCTGCTGCAAATCTTAATACATCTTTAGAATCCTTTATCATATTAACTGCTGAATTTCTTGCACCCAGTTTATATAATAGACTAGCTGTTTTAACTAAATTTTCTTTACTCTGATAAGGTATCTCGGTTGAAACAATTTGGTCAATTTTAAATGGATATTCACGAAAATATGTTTCAACATCTTTCAAGTTTTCTTCATTCATACCTTTTGGCGCATGAATTCTATTTACCATTAATTCATCTAATTCTTTTATATTTGTATTATTAATTACCTTTAATTTGTCAGGGAAGTTTTCCAATAATGGAAGTCTGTCAATTTTTTCTTCAGTTACAGAATCTCTTATCATCTGTGCTATTGTTTTGCATCTTTCATCATCTGTCTGGGAAAATGTATAATATAATAACGAATTAATATATAATGCTTCCTCAGATTTATCCATGACTTCTTCCGGGAAATTAGGATAGAATAACTCAACAGAATTAAATTCATCAATCCCTTTATATTCTTTAATAATATCTGTCAAATCATTATATACCCCACATATTTCCTGTGCAGGCAATTTAGCTAATGCGGATATAGCATCCGTGCTTAATGTGTAACCATAACTTTCCAAATTTCTATTAACTGATAAAGCCATATTAATGTTTTCATATTCAATATCAATGGAATTTTGTGGGATTGAAAACTTAGATAGATTGTTAAATAAAATAGAATTAATAGATTTGTTCATAATATAACCTCCAAAAAATAAACACAATAGTTCTTACAAAAAAAGTCTTAATATCATAGTTTATTTACTATGACATTAAGACTCAAATAATATAATAATCAGCGTTAAACAAAAAAAATAATTTTTCATAATTTAGAATAAAAGTAGGATGTTTAGCATAAATATTATTATATATTTTTTTATATTTTAATACATCAGCATATAGCAAAAGGATTTATGATTATAACAAGTTTATTCTTTATTTAATCCCGCAGGATATCTTAAAAGAAAACCTGATATAATCATACTTACTATTTGAGTATTAAAAAGTAGGATGCTATATATATTATGCCTTAAAATATAAATCTGAGTCAGCTTACAACAAATATAATAACCAAATTGTTTTTTATTTTAAAAAGTAGGATGTTGTAAATAATACTCAAAATACTCCATTAATTTGAAAGCATATATAATATGACAGAAATAAAAAATAATATGATGATTTTTACTCATCAATTACATTTTTTATATTTTTTTCGGTAAAGGATGTAATATTTTCTTCTCCCTTAAGTCTTTTTCTGATTAAAGTTTCTAATTTATCTTTATATTCCGAGTGCTCTTCTATATATAATTTAGCATTTGCTCTGCCCTGCCATCTTAAACTAGAATCTTCTGCATCTGTAAACCAAGCTCCAGTTTTATTGATAAATCCATGTTCAACAGCTAAATCAATTATTTCACCATTCTTGTCTATACCTTTACCAAATGAAATTTCAAATGTTGCCTCCTTAAATGGAGGAGCTATTTTATTTTTAACTACCTTTGCTTTTGTTCTGTTAGCAACAATAGCTCCGCCTTCCTTAATTGACTCAATTCTTCGTACATCAATTCTTACAGAAGAGTAAAACTTTAATGCTCGTCCCCCAGTTGTTGTTTCTGGGTTGCCAAACATAATTCCAACCTTTTCTCTTAACTGATTAATAAAAATAACTGAACAATTACTTTTACTTACAACGGGAGTCAGTTTCCTTAAAGCCTGCGACATAAGTCTTGCTTGTAATCCAACATGTGAATCCCCCATTTCTCCATCAATTTCTGCCTTAGGTACAAGAGCTGCTACAGAATCTATTACAACCAAATCTAAAGCTCCGGATCTTACCATTGTTTCTGCTATTTCTAAAGCCTGTTCTCCGCTGTCTGGCTGTGAAATATATAAATTATTTATATCCACACCTAAATTAGAAGCATAAACAGGGTCTAATGCATGTTCAGCATCAATAAACCCGGCAATTCCACCATTTTTTTGTATTTCTGCAATCATATGCAAGGTTAAAGTTGTTTTACCACTTGATTCCGGGCCAAATACTTCTATAATTCTTCCTTTTGGAATTCCTCCGCCTAAAGCCTGATCCAGTGCTAAGGAACCTGATGAAAATGTTTCAACATTTAATTTCTTTGTATCACCTAATTTAAAGACAGAACCTTTGCCATAGGTCTTTTCAATTTCTAACATTGCAGCATCAAGTGCTTTTAATTTGTCATTTGAAATTGATTCGTTACCCTGTGTTTCGGTATTAATATTCTTTGGTGGTCTTCCCATATTTAATTCCTCCTAAAAAATAATTTATACATTGATATATATGACAGTTTTTGTTGAACAATTTTTTACATAAATTAATTTAATTTATATTTAAGAGACATTTTGTTTAAGCAACTCTTCTCTCTTTTTATCTAAATAGACTACACCAACAGCATATGAAGCCCAGATATCTTTTTTAAAGCCATAAAACCATCCCGGATTCTTTTTAGTTCCTACAATTCCAAATCTATCTATTAATGCTTGCCTTATATTCGCATCCTTTGCTCTTGAATCATGGCAAATAAATTGTTTTTCTTCTATTCTGTATATTTGCGTCCATTTAATATTTCTGCTTTCAGTTACTTGAATGAATCTGCCAATCCATACACATGTATCAAATACAGTTTTTCCTACTGCCATACCATATGAAGCTATCATTTCTATTGCTAAAATATCAAAATCAATTTTATTCATTAATTTTAATAATTCATTATTATCTAATAATCCTTTGTCCAATATATGATAATTACTATCTAATAATGAATAAGCCGATTTAACATCTCCTGGATCTATTGCTAATATAATCTGTCTATTATTTTCCATATTTTTCCTCCAATATATAAAACTTTATATTAAAAATATGACAGCTTAAAAAGAAAAATAAGACAATCTCAAATCAATGAAATTGCCTTATTTATTAAAATATTTAGTTGTTGTGTTGTGTATTCAGATATTAATAATCAATATCATCGAAAATAATCTGTGGAGTTGTTACGCCATTCCATGTATTTTCACTTAATCTTCCATATAAAGTTAAAACAGTTGGTTCTCCAAGCTTTTCAAATTTTTCAACTAACCCGCCAAAATTAATTGCGTTAGCCTGATTATTAAAGAGTTTTAAAACCTTTTTTTCAGCACCCAAAAGCTGATAATATACACCTTTTCTTAGTTCTGTCATATAAGAAATTTTATATCTTGGCTCTTCAAATCCTTTGCCAAAGATATAATTATGAAAGGCTTCCTGCTCTTCCTTTACCTGCTCTACTGTAATATCGTAATCATAATACTTGTAATTGAACTCTTTTGGCTTTTCTCCTGCAGCTTCATGTATAGTTTCAATAAACTTATCCATATTTTCAGCTTTAACTTCTGAAATACCTGCTGCATACGGATGTCCTCCATAATTACCCATATACTGCTTAACCTGATCTAATAATAACTTCATATTAACATTTGCCCCTTCAATTTCTGGTGCTCTTGCAGAACCTTTATAGGCGGTACCATTATTTATTGGAGCAAATACAATAACAGAAGTATTGTATTCTTCCTGTAACTTACCGGCAATTAAGCCAATAACTCCCGGATGTATTTCTCCTTCCTTACCACATATAACAATAGGATAGTCATTTTCCATATGAGCTTCCTCTATACGCTGTTTTAAAACAGGTAAAAGGTCATTAGTATATGCCTTTCTTCTTTCGTTTGCTTCTACTAGAACCTTTGCTTTTGCAATTGCTGTAACAAAGTCGTTGTCATTCTGAAGGAAAAGGTCTACTACCTGATTAGAACCAAAAGTTTCCAGTCTTGAAATAGCGTTAATGGTAGGACTTATTAAATAAGCTAAATCATCAGTTGTTACAACAGTTTCAAGATCAGGTTTAAGGCCTACAAGTAAGCAGAACATTCCGGTTGTACGTCCAGAATTCTGTGTTAATGTAAATAACCCGTTCTTGAGTATTAAATAATTATCATATCCATATACTCCATTAATATTTTCAATTAAATTAACACTATCACCAACAGTTGCGATAGCAGCAAGACCATTTATCTTATCTATTGTTTCATCTTTGATATACCATTCTGGCAAATTTAATTGCTTAATATGCTGAGCAAATTTATATACAAGCCCTGCACCACAATAATCTGAGAATTTTGCACCACAATCAACTGCATGAGGATCAATAATTACATCTGCAGGTGGCAATATTTTTTTATTGGTTTCGTCAGTAACTGGAAGGTGATGATCTAAAATAAGAACACTCCAACCTAATTCTTTTGCCTTTGTTATTGCGTCAAGAGCTGCGATACCATTATCTACAGTTATTAACAATCCTGTATCATAATTTTTTATAACTGGTAAACCATGAATTGATATTTCATTACATAAATATTCTACAATATTTGCAGAAGCTCCATATCCATCTAATTCTCTATCTGGTATATACCATTTTACATCTGAGAATTTAAGGTCTAACAACATAAGATTTAATTCAGATGTTGAACATATTCCATCGGTATCATAATCTCCTATTATTCTAACTGGCTTATATTTAAATAAACTAAGTAAATTAAACGCCTTGTCAAAATCGGAAATTTTGTAATATTCAGATGTTTCTCTACCATTATTAAAATCAGCAAAATATTTATTTGCTTTTTCAATAAAATTTACCTCATCAGTATTTTTCTTCTTCCATGTTATACACATATAATTTGTTCTCCTTTTCAATATTATTTAACAAATTAATGACAGAAAAATAAAATAAAAAGCATACATTATATTGTTTTATGCAATACAATGTATGCTTCTGAATCATAAATAGAAAAACAACCCTGAATAATAATACTTAGGAAGTTTATCTATCTCTTTACAAATTTGAATAATTCTTTCATCCACTAAGAAAGAATATTGTTTTACTCTTCTTACATCAGATTTAAAATAATGTACATCATTTATAAATCCTATAAGAATAGTAAAGAATATAACATAAGACAAAATACTTATTATACTTAATATAATATGTATTAAACCTGTAGTTAATAAATTCAAATTTGTAAAAATAGAAATTAACAAAGTTACACATAACTTTGTCTGCTGCATAGCTGTATATTTTTCAATATCACGCCAATAAGTTGTATAACCTGCAGCAACAGAGTTATATTTCTTTAAGAAAAAATGATTTAATATATTTTTATTCATTATTTCTTCTCCTTTATTAATTATATTCTGATAGATATATGACAGAAAAATTAATAGGAGTATGTATATAATTTTTATTCCCTTATTACAATAAATGATAAAGTAATTTTTAGACTTAATTTAATTAATATGAAAATATCAAATTTATTAATAATAGAGTATGGAGTTTTACTATAATTTTTGTAAAATTACATTTTAGAAAACAAATAATTACTAAAATATAAATCAGCTTATTAATAGATTAATTTATATATCAAAAATATTCAAAAATATAATTCTGGGTGCTGTTGATATTTTTAAAATTTATAAAAATAATATATGAAATGATTCATTTGATTTTAGGGTAACTTTAATAAGAATACCGTGTATACGCCATTCCAAATTCTAAAATATTGATATTATTTTTTTATAAATCAAATACTAGCCTGTAATTTGGATTAAGAGCAATACTTACGTCATTATGACTTAAGCTATGTTTATCCATAAATCCGCAGGCATCAAGTTTAAAGATGATATCGTCAACATCATCTTTCCATAATCCCCATTTTTTGTCCTGATAATATATTTTTTCAAATGAATTAAAAAAGCTTGAATTTAAAATAAATTCCTTTATCTTCTTTCTAAGTATTCTATATTTGTTTGTATGTTTTTTTATTGTATCTAACTTTTCTTTATATTTTTTTACAAGCTTTTGTTTGTCTATTATGGGATTCCTCCGTGTAGCGCCAACAATTTTTCTTTTATTAATTTCTTTGATATTATTTTTTATCTGTTCAAGTCTGTCAGCATCTTCAGTAAGCTTTCGTGAAATTACATTTGAAGATACATGCAATTCTTTCATTATTTCCTTATATGTTTTACCCATTGCATATAATTCTACAATTTTATTATATTTAAATTCTCTTCGTTTTTTGTTTCTTTCTACCTGTTCTTTTTTCTTTAACTTTTCTTCCATTCTATAGCCTTCAAGATTTTTAAGACCATATTCTCTTCTTGCTGTAAGTGGATCCAACCCTAACCCTTTTATGAAGGTCGTTGTTTTAAATTTACACCAATTCACATTATTAACATTATTAAAATCTTTGAATGTAAATAGTTCTAATTCATCAATTGATAATGGCTCTGAAGTTTTCTTTGTCAGCTTCAGCATTTCCTTTTTTGCAGTTTCATCATCATATGCTGCTCTCAAAGTATTGTATGCGTAATATGCAAAATCTAATTTATCAACATACTTAGGAACAGCATCCTTAGCAAAATTATTAAGGAATTCTATTCTGTTTATTAAATTATCCTGTAAATATGAAGGAAGGTTTAATTTATTGCTGCTTTTGCTGTCTGAATCTTCATAGTTTACAATATCATGCAATCTGTCATTATTCTTTATAAAATATAAAGGGTGTAATGTGTTATATAAATCATGTACAGTTGTTTTATTCTTATTAATAAATAATAATGTTGGAGTCTCAAAATTTATTGCATCATAAGTTCCAGGTACACGAATTAAAGAGTCACATTTTACTGACTCTTTGTCTACTTCAGGGAAACCTAATGAAATTCCATTCATGTCTATTTGTTTATTTATAACCTGTAATAATACCTTTCCTACCAGATTATATTTCCACAAGAGATCCTTTGATAATTCTTCAATGCCATATATTAATTCAACTTCATTATATATAGCGTTAATAATATTAGGCTTTGGGGCATCTCCTAAAATATAATCATAGTTATTGAGGAAATATTGAATATTGTTTTTATAATCTTCTTCTGGCCATATTATTCTTACACATATAGCTTTTAGACAGAATATGTTCTTTTCACACCTAGCCATTCGCTTTTGTATTCTACTATGTGGTGTTTTACCAGTACTATACCCTGAAGTAGAAAAACCTATTTCAATTTTGTCATAGAATTCTTTATCTGAAACAACAGATGTCTTTAATGGGTTAATGCACATATATCTATTATATTCTTCGTTTAAATAATCTTTATTGAGATTAGAAAGCACATCTTTTGCATTAGACCTAAAAACTGCTGTCTTAGATGAATCATTAACATTTAATGCAACAAATTGATAATGGCATTGATACTGCTCATTTTCTTGTTCTGTTATAAATTTAATAGCCCTCTTCTCATTTTTATCTGCACAATTTAAAAATTTCTGTTTTGTCATAAAATACCTCGTAGTGAAAATTCTTATATTATATTTATGACAGACAAAAAAAAATTTTTTCTTGCATAAAAAAATAGTGCCATTTTTGGCACTATTAGACTGTAGACAAAATCCGAGGCAAAAACCTCAGATTTTTCTCATTTGTTCCTATTTTTATCATTAACGCATTATCAATTATCGCCCATAACTATCAGCTCATAACAATCTTCCTCTGTTTTTGACTGATATATATTAAACATGTTGCAAATAGGATAATACTCTGAATTAAATTTATCAAAGTTGGTAATAAGTTCATTACATGTGATGAAATTATAGTTATTATTTATTCTGCTTGTCTTCGTTAGAGAATAAATACTATCTTTTATCTGCTTATCGTAGTCCAAAAGAGAACCTTTTCCAAAATCAACTATACACATGGTATTTATTATATGATTAGATTCATTAGCAGCATTTCCAAAAGCCAAAACATAGTCTTTTATCTCATCAATCTCTTTTGTTTCTTCTCTTTTCCATGAATCATGTCTCTCAGCGTTACAGAACACAATCACATCTATGCCATGATTATGCGCTATACCCGCTAGATTTTTTAGCATTAATGTATTTTTATCCGCATTTTCACTGTCTAAAATTACATTTCTCAAAATCATGTCATTCTTTTGTTTATTTTTTAACATAGCATTATTAAATATATCCATACTGAGATACTTAAGATAACAGGAATCATTTATGGCTTTAGCTACAGAATCCATAGATATTGAACTCTTTTCTTCAAGTGAAAGAGTATCTTCCTCTAATTCTGAACTTGAAGAATTATCAGCACATTCATATCTTTTGCAGAAATCATTATACTCATTTATCCATTCAATCGGAATTTCTTTTCCAGCGGCAATAAATCGTCTAATCGCCGATTTAAGTTCCTTTATTCTTTTTAATTCCCATATATAGCGTGGTATTATCCCTATTGGTGGTTTCTTTGTCATATATTCCTCCTGATTAATATTTTATTAATATCATTGCCATCACTGAATTGTTCGACACAAATTTCTGTTTTTTTCTTCCCTCTCATAGTGCTATTTCTGGTACTATTAAGTTTTAAATATATCAGCGATTATTTGAAAACGACATATGATTGTTCAAATGTTTTAAATATGGAGTAAGATATACTTTACGTTCATGATATATTTCTGGGACACATAAGTACATTTGTTTTTTTGCTCTTGTAATAGCAACATAGAATACTCTTAGATTTTCCTGTCTTTCTTCTTCAGCCATGCTCATAGCATTAAATCCTGGGTAAACTCCTGTAACACAATCAAGTACAAATACATATTCCCATTCCAAACCTTTTGCTGAATGTACTGTTGAAATAACCAAGCCCTTTTCTTCATCTTTGTTATCCATCCCTAAAGTTAAATTATCAAGAAAAGCGTTTAAAGATTTGTGATGATTAAACACTGTACATAATTCATACAATTGTTTTAAAATATTTTTATCATCATCTAATTTATCCTGTTCATTTATTTTTTGCTCTTCATTTAATTTAGCATTTTCCAATAATTCTTTTCTTTGTTCAATATAATATTCATTTATTTTTAGCACAAGATCAGGGATACTTAACTTGTTCCTATAATACTTGATTCTAAAATTCAAAATTGTATTATGCAATTTTTCCATGTCTTGATGAAATTTTTTTGTTGGATATTCATGCAGCAAGAAATCTTTTTCTGTTACATGTTCTACAATATTTCTTGCATATGTATCACCAATTCCATATATTAATTGTAATATTCTAAACCACGCTAATGTGTCAATTGGATTAGCAATAACTCTTAAATAGGCTAAGATATCCTGGACAGCTTCTCTTTCAAAAAATTTAGGTCCTCCAACTTTTTTGTACGGAATATTATTATTCATTAACAATGTTTCCAATATAGCTGAATCTCTGGAATACTTCTCTAGCACTGCTATATCCTTATATGGGACATTTTTATTATGCAGCTTAATTATTCTATTTAAAATGCAGGTTGCCTCTTCTGCCTGATTTTGAAGGCTTATGACTTCAGGCATAGTTCCTTGTTTATTATTACTTATCATATTCTTAGGATATCCAAAATTAGCATACCGGTTCATAACTGAATTTGCTAAATTAAGTATTTCTGTAGTGGAACGATAATTCTTTTCAAGTTTTATTACTTTGCAATTTTTATGCTTTTTAGGGAAATTAATAAAGTTAGACACATTGCTTCCTCTGAAAGCATAGATGCTTTGATAATCATCTCCTACAACTGCTAGATTCTCATATTTCTGAGCCATTTTAAATATAATTCTTTCCTGCAGATTATTGGTATCTTGATACTCATCTACCATAATATATTTATAACTGCTTGAAATTTGATTTCTGACAGCTTTATTATCTAATAATTCGTTAAAGTATATTAACAAATCATCATAATCTACCAGATTATTTTCCTTTTTATAATTTTTGTATTTTTCAAACAGCTCCGTATATATATATGATAAAAATGCCAAGTTACTATCTTTAAGCCCAATAACTGTTTCTAATGGTAAATCTTGATTAATTGACATGCTAAATATTTTGGCAATTTCAGATACAGAGAAGCCGCTTTTTATTTTATATTTTTCTGGATTTTCAGCTATAAGAAGTTTAATTGTATTTACAACATCGCTCTCAGAAAGTATAGTAAAGTTTTTTCTTAGACCAACTAAAACCCCATATATCCTTAACATTTTGGCACAAAAAGAATGATATGTACATGCAGTAATTTTATTGCATCTTTCATCTAATATTTGTGCAGCTCTTTCACTCATTTCATTAGCTGCCTTATTAGTGAATGTTAAAAGCAGAATACTCTGAGGTGGAATTCCATTTTCTATCATATATGCAACTCTATGTATTAATGTTGCTGTTTTGCCTGTACCTGCTCCTGCAATAATAAGTAATGGTCCATCAATTGTTGTAGCAGCTTCATATTGCTGCTCATTTAAAACAGCTTTATAATCAATCATAAATTATTACAATCCTTTCCATTATTAAATTTATGAACTACTCACAACCGACTATTGTCGGATGGAGTTTTCTTACTATTTTTCAATAAAAATCTTTTATTTAAAATATGACAGATTTATAGTGGATTTTTCTTACATAAAAAAAGAGAAGCTTATTGCTCCTCTTTTTCAACTCTTATTTCAACAATCTCACCTTTGAAATAATCATTAACAGATTCAATATTACCTGAATGGATTACTCTATTATCCAATAATGGAGTATCTACAATAAATTCTATTACAGATCCATTTGGATTCTGCCTATGCGTCAGTTTATCTGTATGTTCATCAGATTTAGCTTCAGCAAAAATACAGGGGATAATAGTTCCGTTTTCTAAAACCACATCAATTTTTTTACCTATAGTCTTTGTATAAAATGAACCTACTGCTATACAATATCTATCATTTACCATTCTAAGACCGGTATTAACATCTGTATAAGCTTCATTATCCTGCATATCAAATTGCTTAGATGTTTTATCTGTAATTGTTCTATAATCCATAAAGGATTTGAAATGGCAATTATCAGGAGTATCATATAATTCATATTCAGATAAATAAATATTAGGAATATCGTTTTTATCCGAATCGGATTCTAAATCTGAATTATCTTCATTAACTTCAACTTCTTCAATTGTTTGACAATTAATATCATCATCTAATGAATTATCTGATATTTTCTTTTGAATTGTTGTAAAAAAAGCTGATTGATTAGGCTTTATTGTATGGTTTGTAAAATTAGAACATTTTTTGTTTTCAGCCGCATACACATATGGCTTAAAATTACATAAGCAAATACACAGTGAAAATAAAAATAAACTTAAAGTAACATTGAATTGTTTTAAAAATTTTTTCATAATGTTTCTCCATTAATATATTGTTCATTATATATATGACAGAGAAAAAAAGTCTTTATGCGATTAAACATAAAGACTTTTACAATAGTTTGATAAAGTAAAGTATTATCTGGATATATCTTCTTCCATATTTTTTATATTTAATTGTTTATTTTGTGTCTTTTGAATAGATTTAATAATTTTAATTCTATCATCTGGGGACAGGCTTTGTGATAATTCAGCAAGCTTTTTAAAAGAACAATACTCCTGACCGTTAATTATCATAATATCTCCTTTTTCAATATATCCTTCATCCTCTTTTAATAAATCGAATACATTACTGTTTATATTTTGTTTTATTTCAGATTTATTATTATTTAAATTATCATCTTTATTAACAACTTCAGAATCAATTTTATTATTCCATTGTGAAATTATATTGATTTCATCATCATTAATTGTATAGATCACAGTACCTTCATTATCTTCAAATATTACTTTTTCCCAAAATAATCCACAATCAAAATCATTTACTATAATATTCAGTTCTTCATCTAAAAATCTTGTGTCGCTATCATATTCATCTGCTGCATCTCCTAAAATTTCAGCTTCTGAACATTCAAAGTATTCTTCATCTTGAGTTTCAGAATCACTAATATTTATTAAAACAGATTGATTATTTTTAAGTTTTATTTCCATATATTCAGGAATATTCATATAGTTATTTGCATAACATTTTATTTTCATACGGCCTCCTAAAAAATTGGTTTTAATGAGTAATAATATTAGATAATGCAGTCATAATTTCTTCATTATTTTCTATTATTTGGTTTTTATCAAAGCCAATTATATACTGAACATAAAAATTATAAAGGACATCATAACTGATTTTGTAATCTAAAATTGACTTATCATTAATAACAGGGGCAAAATTATATTCTATGCATAATTGCAATGACTTTAAATTTGCATATTTACCTTTAATAGCCTTTGAAATATCATTAATCCATAAAACATTATGTCCTGCTTCAAATTGATTCATACGCAAAGCTGTATATTCAATTTGGAATAATGACTTCTGTTCTTCAGCGGTAAATAATCTTTCAGGCTCAGCATACAATTTTTTAATATTTATAATATTATTTGACATAAATTCAAGAATATTACAAATAATTCCACTACCAGTTATTGCTGTTACATTATCAATAGACGATGCTAAAATAGCGTGTTCCTTTAATTTTCCCTCTGGAATATCAATCAAAAGATTATTTGCTACAGAATTCATTTCTTTTGTTAATGTTTTTTTTATCTGTTTAATAATTTTTGCCTCAAAATATGTCGCTTTTATCATACTAAGTTCCTTAATATGATATTTTTCATATAATTCCACACCTAATATTTTTTGTAAATTATGTTTTGCTTCTATATCAGGGACAATAATGGTTTTGTTTTCATCAGTCTTTATATATAAAGAATATCTGAACACAGAAAAAGGGATACTTTTTATTGAACTGTAATTTTTATATATATTTATTCTTTCATTTAAAAAATTTGTTATATTATTTAATTCATCTTCTGTAAGATTTGATTTTTTCTCATTAACACTATAATGAGCTAAGAAATCTCTTATTGTATTTCCTCCATAAATTTCAGTGCCGTTATGATTTTTTATGACATTACCGGCATTAATAATTTTGTCAGGAGTCATAAAATAATTTAAATCTAATCCTTTTAATTTAAATACCAAACCCTTATAAATCATTCCATAAGCTAAATCGGCTAATTCGATAATAGAGCGTGTAGCTAAATTTTCAATATTTAATTTAACAACATCATCATATTTAAATAAATTAATAAGTGCATTCTTTTTTGCATTATATCCATTTTGTAAATTATAAATATGTAATGGTGATAATTCTAATATATGCCTGCCGCACATATATCCATACATTGTTTTATAAAAAATATCACATTTGTTATAATCATATTTAAATGCTTTTAAAATTTCTTTAGGATATTTCCTATTTGCTCTTTTTTTTACATTATTGTTTTTATTACTATTTTCTTTAAATTCAACTTTTGTTATCATATAAATCCTCCAAAATATATTAATCTTATATTGTTTGATAGAAAATTAATTCTATATAATATATATGACAGAACAAAATAAAAAACAGGGCAATATTGATATGATACCTCTTAAGTAGACATGGTAAATAACCAAAATCTATTTAAGGGGTATTTTTATGTCCAGAAAATCTAAGTATTCTATAGAACAGCGAGTACAAGCATGTGAAGACTATCACAATGGAACTCGTAGTTTAGAAGAAATATGTATAGCTCTCGGAACTACCAGAAAGAAAACTATCCGTGAGTGGTTAAAAAAATATGAGAAGTACGGAGTATCTGCTTTTCAGGAAAAGTCATATAACAAAAGTTATACAAAAGAATTTAAAATTCAAGTAGTGGAAGAATATATAAGTGGTTATGGTTCACTAGAGGAACTGATTGTAAAATATGATATTTCTTCTACAACCCAACTACGAAAATGGATTTCAGTGTATAATGCCAATAGAGAACTTAGGGACTATTGTCCAAAACCGGAGGTCTATATGGCAGAAGCAAGAAGAAAAACAAGCATTGAAGAACGCAAAGAAATCGTAAAGTATTGTATCGGACATAATCGTAATTATAAAGAAACTGCAAGTGCTTATGATGTCTCATACAATCAAGTCTATTCTTGGGTAAAAAAGTATGATGCACTAGGTGAAGAAGGATTAACAGATAAGCGTGGATGTCATAAAACGGATGAAGAGGTAGACGAATTGGAACGTCTTCGTCGGGAAAATGTACGTTTAAAGAAGCAACTCAAAGAAAAGGATATGTTAACGGAACTGTTAAAAAAAGTACAGGAATTCGAAAGGATGTGAGGCTCGGAAAACTTCGCTATAATTCGGAATTTATAGCAATAAAGTTTTTCTATGAAACAAAGAACTGGAGTATTAATTGGAT
>ENA-OROP01000104-OROP01000104.1-human-gut-metagenome-genome-assembly--contig:-NODE-104-length-96064-cov-6.639794_pt1 | contig 96064 bp, 115 predicted proteins | sample MGYA00242132_ERZ509056 | MGnify/ENA primary metagenome ERZ509056 (study PRJEB26280, sample SAMEA2338768) | human gut metagenome | biome: human gut; feature: human-associated habitat; material: faeces...
CCAAGATAGCGCCGTCCATCTGAGCAGCACCGGTGATCATGTTTTTAACATAGTCGGCATGGCCCGGGCAGTCAACGTGTGCATAGTGACGATTTTCAGTTTCATATTCTACGTGGGAAGTGTTGATTGTGATACCACGTTCACGTTCTTCCGGAGCTTTGTCGATCATGCTGTAATCTTGGAATTGAGCCTTACCTTCTTCAGCAAGAACTTTAGTGATTGCTGCAGTAAGAGTAGTTTTACCATGGTCAACGTGACCGATAGTACCGATGTTAACATGCGGTTTAGTACGTTCGAATTTTGCTTTTGCCATTGAAGTAATAGCCTCCTTCACAAAAATAATAACCTATATACGCTCATTATAATACAAAAAATCACTAATGAAAAGAATCTAACATTAAAATCCCTAAAAACTACAGGAGATTTTAGGGATTTATTAAAAATTTAGTTGCCGTAATTCTGTTTTAAAGTTTGTAATTTGTAGAAACACCACAACATACCGAACCAAACCGGTGTAAAGAGTAAGGCAATAAGTGTTTCATTATTAAAGGCTAACGAAACTAATACTAAGAAGTAGAAGCCTAAAATCACGTAGTTCATAAGCGGATATAACGGCATTTTGAACGGATTTTGTTCAGCCAATTCAGGATGCTGTTTGCGATATTTCATATGACAAACCAAAATGATGGCCCAGATGAAAATAAAGCAGAACGTAGACACACTGGTAATCAAAATAAACACGTTTTCAGGCATAATGTACTGCATAATAACGGCGATAAAAATAACCAACGCGGAAAATACAACGGCGTTCATTGGCACCTGATTGGAACGCAAACGGAACATACGACGCGGCGCATTCCCTTCACGAGCCAAGGTGTACACCATGCGGCTGGTACTGAACAAACCACTGTTACAAGCCGATGCAGCCGATGTTAACACGATAAAGTTAACAATAGCCGCAGCCGCCACGATACCGGCCGCTTTAAATACCTGGACGAAAGGACTGGAATCAGCGTTTACGGCTGTCCACGGATAAATACTCATAATAATTGCCAAGGCACCAACGTAGAAAATAATAATACGAATCGGAATATTGTTGATAGCCTGCGGAATTACCTTCTTAGGATTTTCCGTTTCACCCGCCGTTAAGCCTACCAGTTCAATCCCCGTAAAAGCAAATACAACCATCTGGAAGGACAATACAAAGCCTTCCCAGCCATTCGGGAACCAACCGCCATGACTCCATAAATTAGAGAAACTTACCGGTCCCACATCGGTCTGGTAGCCGATAAAAATTAAATATAAACCGCCGCCGATTAAACCTAAAATGGCGATAACTTTAATTAATGCGAACCAGAATTCCAATTCACCGAAAATTTTAACTGCCATCAAATTCGAAGCAAACAGAATCAGTAAAATACAAAGACTCGGTATCCACGGCTCTACATTCGGTATCCAATACTGGATATAAACCCCTGCGGCCGTAACGTCGGCCATGGCCAGTGACACCCAACAGAACCAATAGGTCCAGCCGGTAACAAAAGCGGCGCCTGGCCCAATATATTCTTCAACAAAATCTACGAAAGAATGATGATCTGTATTAGAGAGCAATAATTCCCCCAAGGCCCTCATCATAAAGAACGAAATCAAACCCGTAATGATATACGCTAACAAAATGGACGGTCCCGCCAAATGAATGGAACGACCCGATCCCAAGAATAACCCTGTCCCAATGGCACCCCCAATTGCCAATAATTGAACATGTCGATTTTTTAGCCCCCTAGCTAACTCCTTCTTCTCATACATACAAATGCCCACCTCCAAAATACTAAAATAGTTAAAAAAATAAACTCACATGTCATATGTGAGTTATACCAGCTAAAAAATTAGTGGTGGCGGCACACGGATTTGAACCGCGGACACACCGGGTATGAACCGATTGCTCTAGCCAACTGAGCTATGCCGCCAAGTGTATATGGAGCTAGTGACCGGGATTGAACCGGTGACCTTATCCTTACCAAGGATACGCTCTGCCGACTGAGCTACACCAGCATACGTAATGAATGGTTGCGGGGACAGGACTTGAACCTGCGACCTTCGGGTTATGAGCCCGACGAGCTACCAACTGCTCCACCCCGCGATGAATGGTGGAGGGAGAAGGATTCGAACCTTCGAAGTCGAAGACGGCAGATTTACAGTCTGCTCCCTTTGGCCGCTCGGGAATCCCTCCAAAAATAATGGAGCTGGCGATAGGAATTGAACCCACAACCTGCTGATTACAAGTCAGCTGCTCTACCGATTGAGCTACGCCAGCATACCATAACATGGAATATTATACATATTCCTGAACATCTTGTCAATAGATTTTTTAGCTCAGATTGACATTTTGTTCTGCGCTTCCGTTTCCCGTATAGCGCTTTATTATAATAGCATAGGTAGTATTTTTGCGCAAGTACTTTTTTACAAAATTCTTGCAAAACGTAATAATTTTCTTACAATGTGTAAAAACACCGCAAACTTCCCGTCGCCAGACTCTGTTCAAACTTAATTCTTATCCTATTTAACAGTTACAATTCAACGCTATCGAGCAAACTAATATATAATTACTTATCAATTTAAAATAGCCGTACTGCATTTTAAAATAACACAGCACGGCTATCAATCTTATATATTATTTTTTCAACCCTTATATTAGAAAATGAAGAAGTATGCAAACGCAATCACAGCGATTACAAAGCGATAATACGCAAAACCGGCCAAGGATGATTTATTTAAAAATTTCAAGAACCATACGATGGACAAGTATGCAAATACGAAAGCCGTTACGAACCCGATAGCAAACATAACGAAGTCGGACCATTGCAACTGGTCTATGATTTTGAGCAAATCATAGATACAAGCAATCAACATGATTGGCACGGCCATGATAAAGGAAAAGTCAGCCGCTGCTTTACGACTTACACCGAGCATCAAGCCGCCGGCAATCGTGGAACCGGAACGAGAGAAACCCGGCCACAAAGCCAACACTTGGAACAAACCAATTTGAAGACATTGATACATGCTCAACTGGTCAACAGTCTCAACGGTAATCGGTTTATGACGTTTTTCAGCCCAAAGCATAAATAAACCACCGATGATCAAGCCGATAATAACCGTACCGGCCGAGAATAAATAGTTTTTAATAAACGAATGGCCTAAGAAACCGATGGCCATAGCCGGCAACATGCCGAAGAAAATATGAGCCAAAGACAATCTGTCATTGCGAATCCAGTTCTCACGACGAAGCATGCTCATGAATTTTTCGCGATAATAGAAGAATACGGAAAGAATCGCGCCTAACTGGATAAATACTTCAAATACACTGGCTCGTTGGCCGGTAAAGCCTAAAAAGTCACCTACTAAAATCATGTGCCCGGTACTGGATACCGGCAAGAATTCTGTTGCCCCTTCTACGATACCAAGTATAAAGGCAATAAGATTTTGATCCATTATTTCACCTCGACTACCAACTGGCCGCTCAAGCGCCGGCCTCTCATCATAATCATCTTCTTCGCCTACATGATAACCGCATAATATATGCCGGTTTCATGTGATAACTCAACCATTATAGACTTTTTGACAAAATTAGACAATGGAAATTTCCCTTTTAGGCAAATAGTTTAAAAAATTTTAATATTTTACTATACTTTTGCAACTTTTCCTTCTCTAAATGTGAATATCGTAATTTCTCGCGGACAATTATAGCGAACCGGGAACCAATGGCCCGTGCCGTTATTTACATAACCGTACTTCGTGCCGTCCCGATACATGCCCTTAAAGTACTTCGTTCCCACCGGCACAAGGGCTGTGCCGCCGACTACAATCTGACCACCATGGGTGTGGCCGGACAGCGTCACCGGAATATTATGAGCAAACGCGTTTTCAATAAAATCAGGATGATGGGCCAATAAAATGGTAAACGCTTCCGATGGAACATTGGCTAAGGCTTCCTTCAGATAGGTTTCACGCTGTTCACCGCTGCGGTCAAAGGAATATTCAACGCCGGCCAAATATACGGGCCATGAGCCACCACTTAAACGAAGCGAAGAGTTACGATGCATACGCATGGAAATACCGCTGAAGGCTTCCAACACGCGAGGCAGGTTTTTAAAATACTCGTGATTCCCCAAAATATAGTCGATGCCGTCCGGAATTTTAGGAAATAACTCTTCCAAGCGACCACAGAGAGGGTTTAAAAAATCCAAATCATCAATTAAGTCGCCCGTAATAACCAAGCGATCCGGCTTTTCATTTAAAACGGTCTGCGTAATTTTGTCGAAGTCTTTCAAATCAATGAACGGCCCGATATGAACGTCACTAATCTGCGCCAATTTATAATCTTTTAAATATTCAGGCAAACTGCGAAACACCAAGTCAATATGATTGACTTGAACTTCTTTGGCCCCTTCATACGCTCTGACTACGCCGCCACCGGCTGTTACTGCCGGCACCGCCCAAATAGCTTTGCGTAAAAACTGCCGCCGACTAGCCTGTTCTTCCCCAGTCGTTTTTTTAGCTCGCCAATTGACCGCTGCCATAACGATACCCAAAGGAATTAATATGGCAAAACAAACGCCGAGCCCCATCATGAGCCCATAGGTACCGGTCGCCCAACCTCGCCAGAAGTCATACATAGCAGTTCCCAAAAGTTGAACTTGCGCCATCTGGTAATAAGTTGTCCCTGCGATAGCCAGTACTTGAAGCAAAACTAATCGCCAAAACCAACGGGAACGCCGTTTCACATTAGTTAGACGGACAATCAAATAGGAGTTGGCGAATACTATAAGAAAGATAATAAGCGTCGTTATAATGAGAAATATTAATCGTGCCGACATTCTTTCACCTGCCATTCTCAAAGTTTAATCTCTACAATACACTGTCAGTTTACCGTGAGGCCCGGCCCATGGTAAGTCGGTAAAATCTTCCGGCAATACCCAACGCCAATCAGCGCTAGCTTCATCAAAAGTTGACGCACTTAACGGGTCATCACCGATAAACTCTGCCGTATATGCTTCCATATCCCAACAGCGATGGGAAAACACATGACGCAAGGTGGTAACCGCCTTGCTATGCCATTTAATTTCAGTATCTTTAAGCCGGCCCTTTAGACGCTTCGAGTCTGTAAATTTACGTTGCCATTCACGAGCCAGTTCATCAACGCCGATTAACGGCAACTCTTTTTTATCCTGCATGGTCACATTACGCGGCACTTCCACATTTGGAAACTCCCACATGGAATGCAAAAGCCCTGTAGCGGGGCGCCGATGAAGCAAATATTCCCCTTTTTCATTGCGAATAAGCCCCGTTACCACAGAGATAATAGGGACCGATTTCTTAACAATACGCACCGGTAATTCAGCGGCAATGCCCAGTGCATCAGCTTGGCACCAACGTCGTAAAGGACAACCTTCACAACGGGGCGCTTTAGGAATACAAATGCTCGCCCCAAAATCCATAAGGGACTGATTAAAATCCCCCGGTCTGTCGTAGGGCAATGTTTCCTCAACTAACGCGGCAATCGCTTTTTTACCGGCGGTGCGCATAATATCTTCACGCACTGCGTAAAGCCGTGCATATACACGCAATACATTACCGTCAATGGCGGCTTCGCGCTGACCAAAAGCTAACGACAAAATAGCCCCCGCCGTATAAGCTCCGACGCCTTTAAGGCTTTCCACCTCTTTGCGGGTTCGTGGCATCTCACCGCCGTACTTAGTCATTACTTCGCGAACACCAAGTCGTAAATTACGAGCCCGGGAGTAATAACCCAAACCTTGCCAAGCTTTGACTACTGTATCTTCATCAGCTTCAGCCAAGGCTTCCTTGGTGGGGAATTGCTCCATCCAATTCTCGTAGTACGGCTTCATTGCTTCAATACGAGTTTGTTGAGACATAATTTCCGATACCCAAATGCGATAGGGATCCTTTGTCTTGCGCCACGGCAAGTCCCGTTTATTGGCATCGTACCAGCTAAGGAGCGTCTTGACCCACGCCGCCTCAGCCACAGCATTTTCAGCGGCAGCCTGATTGGATTCCGGTTTCGCCTTTAAAGCTACTGTGTCTATATTTTTATTTTTTAAACCTTTATCCTCATTTACGCTTCGAGCCACTCTTTCATTGCCTCCACCGATTCCAACTCAGGAATCTCCGTTACTTTTGTTATCTTCATGTCCATGACACCGTCATTATCCTTGCCAAACACAAGGGTGCCTTTCAAAAGTTCACCGTTTAAAACCTGCGGGATCCAATCCTCATCACCGGCCCACATGGTATCGTAAGGAATTTTGTCAAAAGAAGTCCAAAACGGTTCCATTTCTTCCGTTTCCATAGGAAGCCCTTCATATTTACGCAATAGATACACATAATTGACATGGGTCCAATCCTCGTTATAAGGGAATTGAAAATCCAAAATAGCTACCGGTTCCAAGTCTTCCGGCTTAGCCAGCAAGGACGTTTCCTCAAACAATTCGCGCACCGCACATTGACGGAATGTTTCACCATCTTCCCGCTTGCCGCCAAAACCATTAGGCTTACCGGCGCCTAAGCCGCGCTTTTTGCGGCCCAAGAGAATCTCTTTTTTATCATTTATAATAAAACATAATGTAGTCGGTCTCATATCATTGCCTCATTTGTTTTTTCAAAAAAACTGTATATAATCTTCAAACTTTATTTTAAACCTTAATTCTGATTCATCAAGCTATGCTGTGATTCTAAATCGATTTTAGTAAATTAATATATTTTAATTATATCACACTGCCCAAAAGGTCAATCCTGTGTTAGTATTAGAGTAAGAGAGGTGTACTTATGAATGAACCACTAATATTTAACATAGCCATGGGCCGCACCAAACCGGAAAATATTCGCCATCGCGAAGTGGCTTGCCCGTTCTGTGCCGTGGATAAGCTTACGGACATATTGGAAACAAAGGGCGATATTATCTGGCTTATGAACAAATATCCCGTCTTAGATCGTACCTGGCCCACCGTTATCATCGAAACGCACGACTGTTTTAGTGAATATTCCAGATATTCACCGGAAACCGCTACCGAAGTGCTTGATTTTTCTTTGCGCAAATGGCAAGAAACCATGGCCCGCGAAGAATTCAAATCCGTCTTATATTTTAAAAACTACGGGCCAATGTCCGGCGGCTCCATTCGTCATCCTCACAGCCAAATCATCGGCTTATACGATTACGATTATCGGGAAGACATTAAAGTTCACCATTTTGACGGTCCTATTCTCAAAGAAGACGATAATTTAAAAATTACCTTATCCGATAAGCCCATTATCGGTTTTTTCGAATTCAATATGGAGTTTAATGAAAAAACGTCCAGAGCCTTAATGGCTAAACGAATTCAACAAATCTTACACTATATTTTAACAGACTTTTCACGACACAGCGGTTCGTACAATCTGTTCTTCTACGATTTACAGACCGGCTCACAGTATGTTAAAATAGTACCTCGTTACGTTACGTCACCGTTGTATATCGGCTATTCTATTAGCCAGATCAGCAACAAGGAACGGGTTGAACAGATTAAAAATGAATTGAATTGCGACTTTTTTATTTAGTTAGGAGATACCATGAAAATTTTTGCCATTGGCGATCTTCACTTTTCAGGCGAACCGCCTACCAAGCCAATGGATGTATTCGGTCCACATTGGCAAAACCATCGCGAGCGCATCATAGCCGCTTGGCGTGAACAAGTGAGCGATGACGATATTGTCTTTGTTGTCGGCGATACTTCATGGGCTTTACGCCTGGCGGAGGCAGTGTCTGATTTAAAAGCAATTGCCCAACTGCCGGGCCAAATTTATTTAATCCGCGGCAATCATGATTACTGGTGGAGCAGTGCCAAGAAAATGGACACCGCTATGCAACAGGAGCTGACCTTTTTGCAAGGTCACGGCACCGCTATAGACCACATTGCTTTTGGCGGCACGCGCGGTTATCTTTGCCCCAATGATACATCCTTTGATGAGGCAGCTGATACTTCCATCTATGCCCGCGAATTGCTTCGCACCGAAGCGGCTCTTCAGGAAATGGAACAGGCCCTTCGTAAAAACGGCTCTGTCACTTCGACAACCGAAACCGTAGCCACGCAAGCTGACAACAATGTAGCCGCAAGCTCATCAGCACACGCTCCGATTCGTATTTTGCTCTTGCACTATCCGCCGTTTAATGATAAAAACGAACCGAGCGGCTTTACGGAACTTTTAGAAAAATATAAAGTTGACCATTGTATTTTCGGTCATCTTCATGACAAAAATTCCTTTGATCGCATTCCTGAAACGTTTGGCAATACTAAATTGCATCTTGTTTCAGCAGATTATATGGATTTCAAACTTAAACAAATTTTATAAGGAGCTTTTTATGAGTCGTATTCATCGTGAACATTTACAAGCAGGCTATATTTTTGGAGATATAGCCAATGAAGAATATATTTATTTGCCCGCCGGCGAAGTAGGCGTTGATTCCCCTATGTGCGTCTTGGAGCGACATGGCAATTATGAGGACGTGAGTCTGGACGAAGCGACCCATCTCATCGACACCTTGTCCCTCAAGCCATGCAGCCATCCTAAATTAGGCAAACGGTCGTTTTAAAACGATAGGAACGGCATTCTTCAAGCTTGTTACCGCTTCAGTAAAGCCAATATTTGAAACGTAAAGGCCGACCTGCGAGAAATCTCGCAGGTCGGCCTTTTTATTATTCAGCATTTCCCAAAAAGCTGATAAATTCTTATTCTTCTGAACCGAATGGAACAAGTTTTTGAGCCTGTTCACGATGCATCGGTTTAATAAAGCGGTTAGCCACTTTAAACGCCAACGCAATGACAGCGGCATCATCAACCCAACCGATAAACGGAATGCGGTCCGATACTAAATCGATTGGCAAGATCAAATACCCTAAAGCGCCTGCCACGATAGCTTTTACGTACTTAGGGGTGTCAGGGTCACGAAAACAATAGAACAAAATAGCCGCACGACGCAAGAAGGCGACATTTTTACCGACACCGGTGGCAAAATTTAAAAACTTAGATGACGAAAAGAATTTCGCATACTTTATTAATTTCAAAGGATTCATTTTGATGCTCACTCCTATAATTCTCGTATACCTATACTGGATTGCCGCGGTGATTATTTCTGTAAATTGTCTTTCATGCCTTTTACAACATCGCTTACTTTTTCCACAACTTCGTCTTTTTTATCCCCTGCGGAGGCAACAAAGTCGCTTACTTTATCTACTACATCATCTTTAGTATCGCCGGCGGATGTCAAAATATCGCTCACTTTGCCGAGTACGGTAGATTTTGCTTCACCGGTCGATTTAATAGCGGATGTAGCTGTACCGGCTGCCAAGTCAATGGCTGTGGAGCCTACGGTTGCCAATAAAGCACCGATACCGGACAAAGCATGTTTAGCATTGGCTACATACTCATTGTCGGAATTGGCAAGAGCTTTGCCGGCAATACCGGCTACGGCCGCACTGGCTACACCGATTACTATGTTTTTAATAGAGCCAAAGCTTTCCAATAAGTCGCCCGTCAACAAGCTGTCTAAATTGAATTTATTAAGGCCTAAGAATTCATCGCTGCCCACACCGGCTTCTTTTAAGAAGTCTTTGTTTTCATCGCCTAACGGTTTATCTTTAAGCGGCGAATTTACCAACATGCCCACCGTTGTTTTATTATGCTCAATAATGTCTGTCAAACGTTCTCTGTATTCGGAGAAATCGCCCGGCATAGGCATGCCGTTTTCTACCCAAAGTTTAGCGCATTTGCCCACGGCATAGGTCAAGCAAATAGCCAATGGGATTTTAACTTTCGGATTAGGGAATACGGACGTCAATAAAGCGCTCACTACACTACCGCCCAAACCGCCGAGGAAGCCGATAATCGCACCGGCTGTAGCCGTATGACCATAAACAGCGGCAATGCGGCTTACCATATACGCATCATTGGCAATCAATGCAGTGGTGCTAAGTTTTGGTGCCATCACGAGTACGCCGGCACGAGCGGCCGCCCAACGGCAGATATTTTCAATTTCAGCATCGCGATTCGCGAGTTCCGCTTCTACGGCTGCTAACGTTCCTTCCGGATGAGTCATCAAATCTTTTACATCTTCCATCTATATCGCTCCTTTATCACCTGTAAAGTCAAATAACAGACAAATTAATACTATTCAATTTAATTATAACCCTTCATTCTAACTATTTCTATATGAAGGGTGAAAAATCCTCTTTATTTATCTATATTAATTATGCAATCTTACGCCGACTTAATTCCGCCCGGCACAGAGGTTCTATCCGGCTTGCCTAGTCATACGCCTAACCATACGCCTAATCGGGAGTCGAAAGCCTCTATAGGCCGTTATTACCAACTCGTTAAGCCGCCATCAATAGTCCAAGCGGCACCGGTTACGAAGGAGGCTTTTTCACTGAGTAAAAAAGCGATGACTTCCCCGATTTCTTCCGGTTTGGCAATACGGCCCAACGGATAATGCATGGCCATTTCTTCCATAGCTTCTTCAAAGGTCTGATCGCTTTCCGCAAGCTGGCGAGCTACGAGCGAAGTATCTACATCGCCGGGGCACACGCAATTTACGCGCACCTTATGGACGGCCATTTCAAGGGCCAACGATTTGGTAAAGCTTACAATGGCACCTTTAGATGCACCGTATACGGAACATGCCACATTGCCCTGAATCCCCGCATCACTGGACACGGTTACGATACTGCCTTTCGTACGACGCAAACAAGGCGCGGCAGCCTGACATAAAAAGACGGTACCCTTCACATTGGTGCCAATCATTTCATCGAAGTCCTGTTCCGTCACATCATCAATGAGTTCTTCTTTATAAAAACCGGCGGCAGTCACCAATGCGCTGATATCGCCGAACAAACGACAGGTTTCATCAACGATACGCCGACAATTCATGACTTTACTTACATCCCCTTGTACAAAGCGTACTTTAGACGAAATGCGACGCAATTTAACGACCGCCTCTTGGCCGGCTCGCTCATTGCGACCGTTTATCACAACACTCCAACCTTTTTTGAGTAGTAATTGCGCCGTAGCAAAACCAATCCCGGAAGTACCGCCACTAATAAGAGCCACCTGATTTTCACTGTTAATTGGCATAGTATCTCACCTTCCTTTGTCACCATTGCGCAACGATATAATCATAAGTTAATTTACAAAGCATACTTACGGTGGTGGCAATAAATACAAAACGCACCAGGCCCACACCTTTTTTGATGGCCAAGCGTGCCCCCAGCGTAGCTCCTATAATCTGTCCCGCCGCAGCCGAAAGGCCGAGCACATAGTCTACATGACCCAAACTTATAAACAGAATCAGTGACGCCAGATTACTGGTAAAGTTCAAAAACTTAGCATTGCCTGACGAATATAAAAAGTTAAAACCGGCATAAATAAACATAAAGATTAAAAACGTGCCTGTGCCGGGGCCGACAAAGCCGTCATAAAAGCCGATACCTAACGCACCGATGGCGAGTAAAATCAACTTTTGCTTCGATGCGCCCGCATAGGTGGTCACTGTGCCCCAGTCTTTTTTAAACAGCACAAAAATCAAAACGCTGACGAGGAGCACGATGATAATCGGTTTTAAATATAAAGGGGGAATGCTGATAACCAGCCAAGTCCCGAGGAGGGAGCCTACAAACGTAATCGGCATTAAGCGTTTTACTAAAGGCCATTCCACTTTGCCGGAACGAGCGTACGCAATAGCCGCCGTTAACGCCCCGAATACACTGGATAATTTATTACTCCCCAGTGCCACACTGGGCGGTAAATTAGTAAGCAACATGGCCGGCACGGAAATTAATCCGCCACCGCCTACAATGGAGTCCACAAAACCGGCCAACGCTCCGGCAAAAAATAACATCAGCGGCATCAAAAGTGCCGGATCAATAAAACTTACATCCATATATGCCTCATTTCAAACGTGCCAAAATAGTTTTGTAGCCATCAGCTCCATAGACCAAGCAACGTTTTACACGACTGATTGTGGCTGTACTGGCACCCGTCGTCTCCACAATATTATCATAGCTTTCGCCGGCTTCCAGCATACGTGCTACCTGCAAACGCTGTGCCAACGCTTTCAATTCATTGACCGTACAAATATCTTCAAAAAACTCATAACATTCGTCGATTGTTTTCAAGGCTAAGATGGCTTCAAACAATTGATTATTTAAAGGATTACGTAGTTTTTCATTGACGCTCATAAGAATCCTCCCTTTGCTTAATTAGATAATTTTATTATATACATATTTAAGCAAAAGAAAAAGACTTTCACACAAAAAAGTGAAAAAGTCTTTTTCAACCCGACTAGAATGCCGGAATAATGGAACCTTTGAAGGTATCTTCTACAAATTTCTTAGTTGCATCAGACTGGTAAACAGCCAATAATTTCTTAATAGTTTCGTTGTTTTCATCGCCTTGACGGACAACAAATACGTTAGCGTACGGGGAATCTTTGCTTTCAACTACAACGGCATCTTTCAAAGGATTTAACCCTGCATTAAGCGCGTAGTTTGTATTAACTAAAGCAATATCTACATCGTTAAGCGAACGGGCAATCTGAGCGGCTTCCAATTCCTTAATTTGTAAGTTCTTAGGATTGGAGGTAATGTCCGCTACCGTAGATTTCGGCGAACCGCCGTCTTTCAACTGAATGAGCCCTGCTTGCTGTAATAACAATAGAGCACGACCGCCATTAGTCGGATCATTTGGAATCGCTACGCTCGCACCGTTTGGTACAGTAGCCAAATCTTTATACTGGTTGGAATAAAGACCCATTGGCAAAAGAATTGTTTTGCCGATAGACACTAATTTCAACCCCCGTTCCTGCACCATGTTGTCAAGGAATGGCTGATGCTGATAGGAGTTGGCACTCAATTCTTTTTGTTCAAGCGCCACATCCGGCTGAATATAATCATTAAACTCTACGACTTTAACTTTAAGACCTTGTTTCTCCGCCTCTTTGGCTACAAAAACCATAACCTGAGCGTGCGGACCGGCTGTTACACCTACGGAAATTTCATGATTCCCCGCTGCGGCGCCGTCTTTGCTGTCATTGCCGCAACCAACCAATACCAAGGCGAACGTTGCGATGGCTGCCAATAAGAATGCTAATTTTTTCATATGTTTCCTCCCAGTCTTTTCTCTACTCTCTTTTTCTTTTTCAAAAAAACTTATCTGTCCGGCACGTCATGCATGCCAATGCTTTTTACAAAAGCTTAACGTTTATTCACTTTGCGGGACAAGAAATCACCGCAAGACTGAATCAATTGCACCAATACAATCAAGATAACGATAGTCGCCAACATTACGTCGCCTTGAAAACGCTGATAACCGTAACGGATCGCGATATCCCCAAGACCGCCGCCCCCAATAGCACCGGCCATAGCGGAGTAGCTGATTAAGTTAACTACCAAAACAGTTATGTTATCAATAATTGTAGGCAATGCTTCCGGCAATAACACTTTGCGGATAATCTGCATTGGTGAAGCCCCCATAGCCTGCGCTGCTTCAATAACACCGCTGTTGATTTCGCGAATCGATGTTTCTACCAAACGCGCCAAGAACGGAATAGCCGCAATCGTAAGCGGTACACAAGCCGCCGTAGTCCCGATGGAGGAACCGGCAATAATACGGGTCAGCGGAATAATCGCTACCATCAAAATAATAAACGGAATGGAACGGAGTGCATTTACAACCGAACCTAATGTGGCATTCACTGCCTTATTTTCCATAATATGGCCTTTGCCGGTGATTACCAAAATAACACCGAGCGGAATCCCTACAATCATGGATACAATGGTAGAGATAACTGTCATTTGCAAGGTTTCGCCTAAACCTTGAATCAACAAATTAATGATTTGTTGCGACATAGCCGATCACCTCGCTTCCAATAGGCAATTCATTCAAGTACTGAATCGCCTGCTCTTCATTCTCTCTGTTACCGTCTAACACTACAATCAAATGACCAAAGCTCGTGTCTTGAATGTAATCGACGCCGCCGAAGAGAATACTTACATCGAGGCCGAAGCGGCGAATCATGCCCGCTACAATCGGCTCATCCACAACATCCCCGGTGAAGTTCAAACGAATAATCGGATGTAAGCCGTCTTTCCAATCGGGCTGTACATTGAGATGGCGCCATGCTTCTTCCGGTAATTTATGACTGATAATAGCCCCTACGAATTCCTTCGTTGTCTTTTCTTTAGGGCCTGTAAATACATCGACTACACGACCTTCTTCCAAAATAACGCCGCCTTCAATAACGGCAACGCGGTCGCAAATTTCTTTGATAACCTGCATTTCATGTGTAATGAGGACGATAGTTAATTTTAATTTTTCATTAATATCTTTCAATAATTCCAAGATGGATTTGGTAGTCTGCGGATCCAACGCAGACGTGGCTTCGTCACAAAGTAATACTTTCGGATTACTTGCCAAAGCGCGGGCAATGCCGACACGCTGTTTCTGACCACCCGATAACTGAGATGGGTAGTTATTCAAACGGTCGCCCAATTTAACGATATCAAGAATCGGCAAAATGCGTTCCTTGATTTCCGCTTTACTCATCCCCTGCAACTCCAGCGGGAAGGCTACATTATCATAAACCGTACGGGACGACAATAAATTGAAGTGCTGGAAAATCATGCCGATGTTTTTCCGCTGTTCCCTGAGGTCCTTTTCATTCAATTTCGTAAGATCTACACCGTCTACTACAACAGAACCGGATGTAGGTCGTTCCAGCATATTAATACAACGAATCAAGGTTGATTTACCGGCCCCACTTTGACCGATAACCCCGAAGATTTCGCCCTCTTTAACGGATAGGCTAATGTCTTTTAGCGCTTCTACGCGATTCGGACCGTCATAAACTTTGCTAATATGCGTAAGTTCAATCATGTGATCGCTCTCCTTTTCTCTAACTCTCTATTTGAAATATATTTAATACAATAAAAAAACTCTTCACACACATGAAGAGTTACAGTTTCTTCATCTGTCGAAGCCTAGCTTCGTTGGAATTGGCACCGTTCCTTACCGGATGGTTGCCGCGACTTCATAGGGCCAGTCCCTCAGTCAACTCTTGATGAACCTATGTATTTTTAGCGTGATAAAATCATAACACTGTAGCGAATGACTGTCAATAGAAGACTCATAGACAGCTTATAGGGCTTTTATATAGCTACCTATAGAGTTCTTATATAACCATTGATAAGATTATTTATTGCCTCCCAGTGAGCTGTGATTCAAAAGGAACCGTGCCCCTATAACAGCCAACGTGCCCGTCACAATCTGTGGCCAACTCATCATAAATAGAACGGCCCGTCCAATCGGATACGGCACGGCAAAACCTACAAATAACAGGGCAAAACTGCAATATAAAACGACGCATTTGGCCACGCTGCATACAAGAGCTTGCAGCCATACGGACTGATTTTTAAGGAGATAACCAAGTATTACAAATACCGTATTTCCTAACGCCACGAGCGGCACAAAGGGCGCGAACGGCAACATGGCCTGCATAAACGCAATGACCGGCGTTGCCCACGCAATAACAAGACCGCTTGCCAAGCCGTAACGCATGGCCGCCACCAACATACAAAGCCCCACTAAGGAGCCAATCAAAAACATACTTACCATATTGGGCAACGGAATAATAAGGCGCAGACTTTGACTAAGCAAAGCCAGCGCCAATAATAATCCCGTCCCCGTAATGATTCGGGTATTCATAAATTAATTAAGCCAACCCTTCTGCCAATAATTTTTCATAACCGGCACGCAATTTGGCGGCTACAGGACCTACTTCACCATTGCCAACCGGCTTGCGATCATAGGTCGTAATCGGAATAATACCGCCGATTGTATCAGTGAAGAAGAGTTCATCCGCATTTTCAACAAATTCACGATCAAACTCTTTTTCAATAACGGAAACGCCTGCTGTCGGAGCGACGCGAGTTACTACGAGCTGGCGCGTAATACCTTTTAAAATTAAGTTATTGGCCGGATGGGTATAGCAAATGCCGTCTTTAACGGCAAATACGTTAGATGTAGCCCCTTCCGTGCAGATATCGTCGCGGAATAAAACGGCGGAATAAGCGAATTTCTTTTCAGCCTTGGTCTGGGCCAAAATATTCGGAATGAGGTTCAATGTTTTAATATCCACATTAAGCCAACGTTCGTCAGGCAAACTGATTGCTTTGACACCTTCACCCAATTTGCTCAAATCTTCTTTGATCGGGCGAATATACATGTACATGGTCGGTTCCAATTTGGAGCGATCATATGCATGATGACGCGGTTCCACACCACGGGTAATCTGCAGATAAATATAGCCGTCCGTAATACCACTCTGTTCAATCATGATTTCATGCAGTTCCTGCAAATCTTCCGGACGCATTTTTACCGGAATATCCATGAAGCGCATGGAGCGATAGAGTCTGTCCTGATGGTACGAAAAAGCAAAGCAACGGCCGTCAAAAACGCGTGTTACTTCATACACGCCGTCGCCGAAGCAGTAGCCGCGATCGTCTAAGCTGACGCATTTAGCACCAGGTTCTACAAATTCACCGTTAAAATAGGTTAACTCTTTCATAAGAACACCTCGCATATCATATGTGGCAACCCGAAATTACACATCGGGACATCCAACAAAAATCAAATATTGTTTATGTAACGATTATAGCACAGTCGACGGACACTTGCCCACAAGGTAAATAATTTTATTAACTATTCAATTTACGGTATAGTCAAAATCGTTTATCAGCCAAGCAAAAGCAGCGTACTCCGTCAAAAAGATTATTTAGCGACCCAAAAGAATACGACGCACCGGTTTCGGCAGTTTTTTCAAAAGCAAAGTCCCTAAGTACGACATGCAAACAGTGGAAATATAGAGCCCGATAACAACCAAAGCCGTATATTGCAATTTAGCCACAAACATACCGGCCGAGAGAATGATGAGCATAAACGGATGAATCAAGTAAATCCCGTACGACGTCTCACCAATCTGCTCCCAAATAGCCCTCGCGGCACTGCTCATCGGTGTGGCAATGAAGAAGAACAGGAAGAACAGCGTAGCGGCACCGGTATAGAGCATCCCCATAGGACTCAATTGATGAACCGTGTAAATCGCTTCCAACAAAGTATAATGCCGCTCATTGAGGACGTAAAAATAACTGCCTATCATGAGGGCCACCGAAAATGCAAAGGTGATTGTCAAAAGCCCTTTATAGCGCCACAATAACTCACAGGTTGCTTCATAGCGTTCCGCTACCACCGCGCCTAAGAGGAAGAGCCAAATATAGTGAAGCACCCAATAATTGAGCTTCATGGAGTACGCATATTGAAGCCAGTGATTAGCAAACTTAATCTGGCCACTGTAATAGGACGACCAAAAGTTGAACGCCACTTGAACCACGAAGATGAGCGACAACCAAAGAATGGGCTTTTGCAAAATACCGCGCACCATGGCCCGCCAAAGGGGCATCATAAGATAAAACCAGAGCAAAATAACCATGAAATACAAGTGGTAGTAGCCGTTGCCAAAAAACAAGGCCGGCAATAAATGGCGCGGTGTTAAGCCTGCAAAATTGCCCACTGTCGCCCCGGCATACGCAATATATAAAATAGACCAAGCAATATAGGGGAACAAGACAACGCGGGAACGGCGCCACAGAAAATCCTTGTAAGAAAACTCGTCAAAGCTTGACGTGTGATAAAACAAACCGAAGGCTGACAAGAAGAAAAATGCCGGCACGGTAAAGCGCGATAAAATCTCCAACAAACCGATTAACTGTACATTGGCTTGCGGATTGGCGAGGGCAAATGAGCCTACGTGTATGCCGATAACGCCAAGCATACAGAGACCGCGCATATAAGTTATTTCAGGTAAAAAGGCCTGTTTCAAAACAGTATCTCCTCTCTAACACAAACGGGACGAAGGACTAAGCCCTCCGTCCCGTATATATCTGTTACTTCTTTTGGTAAATTACGGCTACATCACTATTCCTGACGGCTGAATCGCAATCCTTTGCCGCTAAGATTTGATGCTATATCACTTATTCTTAACGGCTGAATCGCAACCCTTTGCCGCTAAGATTTGATGCTGCCTCACTTATTCCTGCGTTACCGGAATTTGAGTGGACATGCCACCCGTAGCAGGTGCTGCCGGGGCTGCATTGCCGGCGGCTGCCGCTTTAGCTTTGGCTTCCGCCTCGGCCTTGGCTCTTGCTTCGGCTTCCGCTTTAGCCTTGGCTTCCGCTTCACGCTGTAAACGTAATTCTTTTTGCAAAGGTGCTATCGGCTGATCATACACAGTAATATCTGTTTCAAACAGACGGCCCCAAGGGAATCGTGCTGAAACAGTACGCGGATCAATCTTCAGATATTTTTCGGCAAAATCCTGAACGCGTTCACCCATGTAGCTTTCCAGTTTTTCATTCAAAGTACCGGTGTAGCGCACATTATCGGTGCGAATCGAATCCTGCATGCGATAAATATCTTTACGGATGTTAGCCTGGTAAGCCCAGTTATCCAAATACTGCTGCGTCAACATATCGCGATGAGCCTGAGTTGGCATAGCTTTGCCCAAAATGCCCTGCGCAATGGCATAGCCTACGGTATTACTTGCCGTATTCCAACCATTGTACGCATCTACTTTGTAGAGTAAATCCCGTTTGTAGAGTCCATATACGAATGTATTGTCAGCGCCGTTAGAGTAAGAAATATCGGCAACACTTACCGGTACGTTCTGTTCAATGGCGGTCTGAATTTTGTCTAAAAAGGCATTCGTGCTGGCAGAAATCATCGGGAAGTTTTCAAACGCTTCCGATTCGCCGGTTACTTTGCCAAGCGGCGTATTTACGGCCAATAAAATGTCCGGTTTGCCTTTGGTAGCCAGCGTGCCACCTACGGCTTCCACGTGCTCCGCAATCGTCTTGGCAACGGTCTGATCCTCGTAATGAGGCACCGTTTCACCGGCACCGCCCAACGGATAAATCACTTCAAAGGACGGTTTCAAGTTATTGCGGTCCACATGAGCGCGGGCAATAAGCAACAAGCCGAGCTGATCGGCGCCTGGGAAGCTGCCGTAACGATCAATGTTAAGCCCTTTGCTGTATAACTTCAAATAACGACTTTCCAAAGCTGACTGCGATAAAGTACTCGTATCGTCATGACCTAAGGCGAAATATTTGAAAACGCCTTTGCGAGTTTCATCAATAAGCGCACGGTTAACCGTCATATTCTTCTGACGACGGTTAAACCAGTCTTGTAAGTATTCAACCGGCACCGTAGCGGTCAGTTGTACCAATGAAGACTGTTCTTCTTGTGTCAAATTACCGGCATCCATTTTATCCTGCAACGCGGCAATCTGGAAAATAGTCGGGCCGTATTCATCATAATAGGATGGCTCTACCCCGCCCCCACTGGCTCGCGGCGAACGCATTACCGTACCGAACGCATAAATCGGCACATTCGGGAATTTGTCGTGCAAAGTTCCGATTTGTTTCGTGCGGTTCAACAACGTATTCAAGGATAAGTTGTGTTTACGGGAATCTACCAAGCCACCGTACACCAACGTATCCGTGCTGAGCACCATCACATCGGCGCGGCCGGCGTTTTCATCAACCCACTGCCAAATTTTATCCGCTTCACCATGATAATTTTTACCGGAAATCAGATAATCCGGCGGCGTAATCACCGTATAACCGGCACCTTCCGCCGTGTCAACGGTGTAAGATAAGCTAACCGGACGGTTATCCTGCGGTACAAATAAAATGGTAGCTGCCTCTACCTGCGATGTTCCCCATAAAACAGCAGCCGCTAAAGCCCCTGCCAGCCAGGAAAATCGTTTTTTCAATACACTCACTCCTTCTTCTTAGCTTTACTTGATTTTTTTATAAAATGTAATTGACTTATATTAACATAATAAACATCGATTTTCATCGAAATTCTTGTAATCTCTAGTATTATATCATATTTTGTGTTAATTAAACATATAGAACTAAGTTAATATGTAACCCTATTTTATTTAATGCGCGGCAAGCTCCAATTATACCGAATGGCCAGCGTACGAATAACAACTACAATGACAAACGCACTGTACGACGCCATTTGCCACATGCCTCCGTAGTAAAACGCACAATACACGATACCGCCGATAATGGCCGGCAAGGCATACACTTCTTCACGCAGCACCGACGGTACGCGCTGTGCCAAGATATCACGGATTACCCCGCCACCTACGGCCGTCAACAAACCTAAGATAACGCTCAAAACCGGCATATCCGGATAGTTGTACACGCCGATGCCGGCGCCGGTAACCGTAAAGGATGCAAGCCCCAACGTATCGGCTGCCAAATACATCCGGCGAACCCAACGAGTCCCGATGTAATGATCGCTGCGTGAGCGATAAATAAGGAACATAATAAAGGTTACCGCAATGACCGTTCCCACATAAATGCCGGTGCGAAGCGAATTTGGCGGAATATTACCCACAATTAAATCACGCATAATACCGCCACCAATGGCCGTAGCCAAAGCTAAAACAAGCATGCCGAAAATATCCATACGCCGCCCGATGCCTACAAGCGTCCCCGAAACGGCAAAGGCAATGGTGCCCACCATGTCAAAAATAAGCCATAATAATTCCAAGATGTTTACTCCTTAATTCCTTGTAATTTACAAACAACATGAAATAATGGTCTCTTTGTCTCAAATATATCACTTTATTATAGCACAATACGGTGTTTAAAGTCCCCTATATACGGATAGTAAAATAAGAATTAATCAGCTACCGTTGTTGTAAATAATTACCATTTTTTCATATGATTACTGTATAATAGAATTAAGTTTTGATATTTGTTTTCAAAGTAAAAAACAAACGATTAAAACATAAAATTTAGTTACATTATAAAAATAGAAAAGACCTCCGAAAGTATATTTCGAAGGCTCGTTTATATCTTTGAAGTTTATTCAGAATTGCAGGTTCTATATCTGTATTTGTGGAGGTTTTTATGAAAAAGATGCTAATGGCCCTTTCGGGGTTACTATTAATCAGTTCTACAACAGTCTTTGCAGAATTGCAAACGCAAGTAATTCGCCATCCTGACGGCAGCGCAACCATCAATCAGTGGGATCCTGATGATGGTTATTCGTATAGTGAAGATGTACCTGCAAATCGTGAAATCATTATCCCACGTAAAAAAATCATCATGACTCCGGAAGAAGCTGATGAGTTGCGTAATTCGTATGTCAATGATGCCGTACGCAGTTGGCAGGAGAAAAATGTGATTATTAATGTCAACGAATCTAAAGACGAACAAAAGAAATCTACAAACAAAAAATAAACAAAAAGAGCGCCCTGCGAAATCTCGCAAGGCGCTTATTTACTGATATGGTGCGGTTGATGGGACTTGAACCCATACGAGCGTAAGCTCACCACCCCCTCAAGATGGCGTGTCTGCCATTCCACCACAACCGCATGGAATTGTTATTAAATGGTGCCTCAGGACAGAATCGAACTGTCGACACAAGGATTTTCAGTCCTTTGCTCTACCGACTGAGCTACCGAGGCAAATATTTTTTTGAGGCAAAAAAAATGGCGACCCCGATCAGATTTGAACTGACGATCTTCGCCGTGACAGGGCGACATGTTAACCGCTACACCACGGGGCCGCAATACCGTTGTTTCAGGTACTTAAATATAATAGCACGATTTTAATTTGTGTGCAAGAGGCAAAATGAATTTTTTTACATTTTTTTGTGAGGAATATTAGAAAACGAGATATTGTATAGAGATAAGTACGAATAAAGCACACTTATCCCTATACACTAATTAGACCACTCTAGCTCTACACTACTCTCAAACGCCACTACTAGACTTACATACTTTACAGCATCAAATAACACGATAGTATATACAACTATTAAAATTGGCTCTTTTACAGAAAAGCCGAAATAAAGCTTATAAATGATACTCTCATACGCACAAAACTGATGATATATGAATGTACAATTTTGATTAAATCAGTATAAAAAGAGAGGATATTTCATACTATTTATTGACAAATGAATAGTAAACCAAACTAGTTTTACACTACTCTCAAACATTTGTCATAACGTTCCGTTAGCGCGTACGATTGGAGACCAAACTAGTTTTACACTACTCTCAAACGTCATTGTTATACATTACAGCATATGCCGGATTGGAGACCAAACTAGTTTTACACTACTCTCAAACATCATCTTTAGTTCATCATCGTTAAAGAAAATTGGAGACCAAACTAGTTTTACACTACTCTCAAACTAGCCGTGCTTATATAACCGATACATTGCGATTGGAGACCAAACTAGTTTTACACTACTCTCAAACTGCTCATTAGAATTTGAATCAAAATATGTAATTGGAGACCAAACTAGTTTTACACTACTCTCAAACCCAGTACCAACTGTGGAATTTGAAGAGGTTATTGGAGACCAAACTAGTTTTACACTACTCTCAAACCGGTGAATCTTCCCCATATAACAATATGAGATTGGAGACCAAACTAGTTTTACACTACTCTCAAACCCCAAATTGCATTTTTACCCAAAATGCTGAATTTAAAGATTTGAGAGATTTTTCAGCTTACGAGGCAGGTGTAATTCTAGTCAGTCAGTTAAAACACGCATAAATCCTTATCTAAAGTATATAATACTTCTAATTCTTGAACAACTGAAATCTCTTCCGCATCACTACCTTCTATACAAAAAACAGGTATTTTTTTACACAAAATTGTCTCAAAAAATAATTCCAATTCACTATTTGTCATAAATTTACGCAGATTGAGCATAACTAATAACTTTGGCCGGATCAAATCCACGACTACTTCAATAAAACTAATCACTTTACCAATATCATCAAATTCATCATCGCAAATCATAAAATTCCCCAACTTTACAATATCCTGTGCAGTTATGAGATTATTATAGGTTACATCAAGGCTTAAACTCCCCTCTAAAGCCATAAACAGTTCTTGAATCTTTTGATTGATTTCAAATAAAAGTCCTACATCTTCCGTCGCAATAGAAGTTAATCGTTGATTTAACTTAGTTAACAACGTTTTATTATTTACATCTAAATCAAAGAAATCACTAATGATATAACAATCTTTCTTGATGTCCAATAATTTATTGGATTCTGATAAGGTCCACTGCGTATCTTCCCCTTTAGTGGCCTTAATAAATTCACATGCAAGTGAGCGAAATAATTTTCGGTTTTCTATAACTAATGTAGTAATAGAATTGGCAGAAAAATCCAGCTCTACGTCTAAAGATAAATAAGTTAGCTTCATAATATCAATAACCTATCTGTTGAATTTACAACTTCCGTAGTCACTTCACCAACGAGTGTTTCCATTTTAGAAAACTGTTTTTCCGTTATAACAAGCATTTGTACTAAACCTTCAGGCGGTTTTTGCCATCGCACATAAGTCATAACTTTGTTAGCTTCAGTTTGGTTTAAAACTAATTTTGCATAAATCGACTCTTGCATCATATAAAAGCCGGTGGAGAGCAGAAACTTCCGAAATGTTCTGTATGCCTTTCTATCTGCTGACGTTGCCACCGGCAAATCAAACATAACTAGTACTCTCATATATCTATAGCTCATACTCCACTAACCTTATTAAATTAACATCATTTTCATTCAATGCATCAAATATACTCTTACAATATATTTTTATCGCAGCACTTAAGTATTGGCGATTTCCATCAATTTTAACTTGTTTATTTAATAAGTCAATTAATTCTAATCGCTCTTTACGTGTGAAATTGCTATGTTTTAATCCCACAACATATTTATCTACAATCCCCCTGAGCGGTTCTATTACATCACAGCTTAAATTGAACGGGTTATATTGATTACAATGATTTATACCAAATTGAGTCAAATATCCCATGGCTACGATTTCCCGATTAATAGCAGATAACAAAATAGTATAGCCATAATCCAAGGCCGCATTAATATTAGAGGCATCATCTCGCGTAAAAAGCTTGCCAAATAGGCTGTTAAAATATACTTTTGCCGCATGACCTTCTCTGTGAGATTCATCATTAAACATCATATCGGACACATACGATTCTATGAGACTATATTCTTCTTTTTTTAACCTCTTTAGTAGTTTAGCCTGATTATTTATTTTTTCACGTACCAATACAGTCCAAACAGCTTGCTTTGTTCTTTCATCCCAAGCAATTTGATCTCGACAGCATTTACTTGTATTGTGACTACCATATAAAGCGACTAGTTCACTGGCCGGATTAAATTTCTCATCACAAAATACCACTTTCACTTTAGCCTTAGTCAATTGGTTGAGCAAGGCGGCGGTCAAACTGACCGCCGTTGAAGCTATTATCAATACTTGCATTTCACTTACATAGACTCGCTCACAACCAACATCTTTACGAATTACCATGTAATTCATTTTAAAATCTAATTTCGCACGACTATCTACTACAACAATGCGCCACCCCATATATTAACTCCTTACTTGCTCAATAATGGCTAAATAATTCGTATTTCTTTTTCTTGCAGACCTGTTACAGATTGAGTTATAATTGTAAATTCACTTAAACCGGTTATATTCATTCCTAATGTACTTCTTGAAGCCGATACACCAATAGGTTTAAGTGCATAGGTCGTTTTTTGTTGAGTCAACAAGTTTAAGATTTCCATCAGCATTTTGCACTGTTCTATTAATGTCATCGCAATAAATGCTGTAATTGTAGTCTCTTTTTCTAACTCATTCTCTCTATTAGTTTTTAATCCAACAAATGCAGGCTGTTTCATTTTTTCTGTTAACGCTTTATAAATAATCATATTAAACTCAGGACTCACCTGATCAGGTTGAGGCTTATAATTTCCGTTCTCTGCCACTCTGGCAATATATTTTTCAACAGCTTTTATTTTTTTTGCAATATTGTCTGGCAGTACTAAAGATATAGCTGAATCAATATATAAACTATTATTGGTTTTGCCACCTAAATAATACATAACACCATTAATTCGAACCAAAGAATTCATACATAGCTTTTTATAAACCAACTCTACCCTATCAAACTTTTGCTTATTCATAATTTCTTCGCCATAAGCAACATAATCTTCCTTAGAGTTTAACGTACCTGCTTTTAATACAGGAATAGAAATAATGTGAGTTTCAAATTCTTCAGAGTTCTTCTTATAGAAACGGAAAATACTGTAGTAAGCAATTTTTATACTTGTAAACCCACCGTATTTTTTAACATCACTTAAAATTGCATCACTTGATTTTAACGGCACATAGCTTTCGGATTTAGTTACACTTGCTTTATAAATAGTAGCATCATATAGAGCTCCTGTTTGTTCAACTAGCATCCTAGTTACTTGTACATCATTATTGCGCATCATTTTTTTAACCAAATTATTATCGGTTTTAGGATTCCAAATCTCTTTATTGCCTACTTGCAATAGATAATCAAACATATGGTTCAAACTATATGGACGTTTTTTATCAGATCTTGCATTTTTAATAAAGTTACGAGGATTATTTGTAAACTTTTCATGGTAAACATTACCTACCACAATGTTTAGGTAAGCATCTTTTGCATGATGATGAGCATTTAAACTGCGTAATTTAACAAATTCTCTTTCTTGGCGAAAATCTGATACATTTTCAGCTTTAACATAGCAGATGGTTGTATCCGGATATAAACGTTTCAACAAATTAGTAACCGCTTTAACCGATTGATTAGTTTCTACTAATTGGCGATTAACAAAATCTGCCAATTCATCAGCTGTCAACGGAGTCGTGCGAACCAGTCTTTCATATTTTCGTTCGCTGATTAAACCTTGTTCTAATAATTGCTTCCATAGGCTAATACATCTATCTTGTGTATCTTTTTCAATCGGGTAGATATCTTTCTTTTCACGATTAAGCTCTGCTTTAACTAATACCAAATTATCCCAACTATTATCCTTAGTTACACTACGAGGATAAATATGATCAATATCGTATTTAGACGTAAACAAGTCACCGATACTTGTTATTTTTTCGCCCGAATACATACAGCGACCTTGTTGAGTGTAGTACAAAAATAACTTTTTAGAATTAAAGTCGCCTGCATCACGCTGTTTAATTTCTTCTGTCCAATTACGTCCTTCATCCTTAATTGTTTTATATAATTGTAATAAGCGTTCTTTTCTTGAATCAGTTTTTTTCTTTTCTGCTCGATTTGTTCGGGCAACTTCCACAAATACTTTTTTAGGTACACTACCGCGTAATTTTGTAATTTCATCTAAAATGCGTAATGTCTGCCAAACAGAACGCTTTACTGCCGGTGAAATGTATAAATCATCAACTAGCTTATAGTCTACTATATCTGTTGGCTCCGTACGTTCTTTGTTAAACTCTTCTATCGCAGCTAAATATGTATTATGCGAACTTAAAACTTCCATCAAATTCAATGGTTGTTGTTCCATGCATTCCAAAATACTGCACTCAGGATTATCACCCGCTACGCCTTTAATACCTTTTAAAAGCGTGGCTGATAAACGACCCCAGTCACGATACTGAAGTTTTAGAATCTGCTTTTTCTGAGTATCACTTAAATCATCACCAAATTCTATTTCTAAGGTACTTAATAATACTTTTTTAGCTTCACCAAATAAAGTCACATACCGAATAATCCGTTCCGCCATTGTTTCATCAAAACCATCACCTAGTATGCGAACCATATCGCGATACGATTTTAAATCGCTCTTAATATCTACATCTAAGCCTGTAAGGGCACCTTTTCCATCTGTTCCACCCAAATGTTTCAAAAATTCCCTAATACGCTTTTCAGTCATTTTTCTGTGTTCTTTTTCAAAACAATCTTTTATAAATGATTGCTTCGTTTCATAAGACAATGGTTTACCGTCATAGCGTAAATTATTAAGCTCATTAAGCAAAGAAAATTTCGAATACGCCAAGGAGTATTTAGGCAAAACATCTTCACCGATTAAATAGGTACATTTATTAGTTAAATTCTCAATAAAAGCGGTAGCCGAAGCACTAATATCTACTTTATCTTCAAAGTTCCAAGGGTATACTTTCCCCGGGGCCTTTCGAACAACCCAAGCGAACCCATTGTCTCTATCCTTATGTGCAGGATTTAAAGGTCCTACAAAGTAAGGAATACGGAATGTCAATAATTTTAATATTTTTTGTGCTATTGTAAAGCCCGAGCCATCAGCTTTGTTCAAAAATGGATATTTTTCACTTGATACATTCAAAATCTGTTCTAATTCTTCTTCATGAATCTGATACGGAATAACCCCATTTTCACGAACACGTAACAAAGGCAAAAAGCTGTCTAACTCCATTAATTGTACAATTTCTGCTTTATTTTCATTATCCGAAATATCTTTTATTGTTTGTTTTAAAAATTTATAGAACTCATCACGGGAACAACGTTTATTGAATTCACTTTTACCTATATAGGTAATGTAGTTGTTTAAGTTCTTCTCATCATCACGTAAAACCCGGTTATATAAAGCCTTATTACTTTTTAGTAAGTCTTTTAAACTTTCTAAGTGTTCATGATGTTTTTCAAATGTTTCAACTTTTGCTTCAGATAAGTACTTTCCATCCGGCTTAATATTTGATAACAACAATGTATCATATAAAGTCTTACAACCATCTAAAGCAAATAGACTCTCCCCTAAATAAGGTTCATATTTATCTCGTTCTTCCCAATATTCTTTTCCTGAAAATTCTACCGTTCTAATTTCTGAATCTAATTCTTTATATTCAGGTTCATTAAATAAATCGTCTAAATTAGCTTTTAGCCCCAATACTAAGCTCGCAAATGCTTTAGCCTGTTTTCTATATAGTTTATCTGTTGCCAATTCACTAATTTGTTTGGCAATATCACTACGTGTAATCCCTTTATTGGTTAATAGTTTTACTAATGCTGTATCATCAATATGTTGTTTTAGACCGCTAAATTCATTACAAGCTAATACTCGTTGTAATATATCAGTAAGACCACCTGTGGTTTTAAATGTTTCACCTTCATGTAAGAAATTACCACGATATTTTATGATATGATGAATTGCTAAAAATAATAAACGAACATCTTTAGCGGGTGCTTTCATTAAAGCTACTCTCAGATGATAAATTGTTGGATAGTCTATATGATAATCTTCATCGGTAAACTCTTTATCATTAAATAAAAAATATGGGCCTGAAACGGTTTTATGCTCTTGTCGGTACTGACTTTCGTGTAAGCGTTGATAAAAGGCTTTATCAACTTTTGAGATTTCTTCAGCAAACAAGTCTTCCAAAATCATCAACCGATCATTACGTCGATTCAATCGACGACGCCCTGCACGATGAACCCGACGTTCCTCTGCCGTTTTTCCTTCTTCAAATAAACGACTCCCCCACATTCGATGATTTTTTGCGCGTAATATCTCATACTTTTCATTGGTAACTGCCCATCCCACTGAATTTGTTCCAATATCTAAACCTACAAAATAATCCCCTGTTTTTTTGTTTTGAAACCTCATAATACTCCTCCTAAAATTTTTACACTATTTAAAATTACATATTACCAGTCACTCTATTCAATTTTTAATTTTATAATTGACAAATTTTATTTTTACACTTATTATAAAGATGTACTAGTTGAGACCAAACTAGTTTTACACTACGAGTTCAAATAAAGATTTATCGAAGGGTTTTGCCTTATTCGGCAAAACCCTTTTATCTATGCCATTTTTGGGGGCTTGTCTAAAATTTTAATTTACCTAAAAGTTGTGCAATAGGTGAGTAACAAAGAATAATCTATCCCCGACCTAAGCCTAACTTTAGCTTCTTTTACATTTAAAATAAATCCGGATTAAATAATAAAAAGAGACGCATATCAAATTATGCGTCTCTTTTTATTATTCTTTATTTTCTTCTAAAGTCTTAAACCGAATATATTCTGATTTAGTCATATGCTTAGCATCAGCCAACGAACCGAGCAAGTCCCATTCTTTATCGGACATCTTGATAGACCTGATTTTTTTTACCTCATCTTTTGGCAGAGCCGGTTTGCCGGCCCCGGCGCGTCTCCCGCCCCATGTATTTTTTACTTTTTTTTCGTCCATGATTTGCTAAATTCCCTATCCTTAAATAACGCGGCCAATCCAGTAATTTGCTTTAGTCTTATTACCTCGTCGGCGTCCATTCCTAGATGTTTGCCAATCCAATCATTAGACAACCCCATCTTCACGAGTTCCGCGACTATGTTACTCATCAAATCTACGTTATGCGACCCCCTAGCGCGATTATGCCGAATAGTGCTCGCCATTCTACCGCTAATAGGCTTATCAATTACCGACACAGGTAACCTACCGCCTTCACGCTCTCTTATATTTTTATATTTTAACATAATTGAATAGCGATGAAAACCATCTACAATTTCGTACATGTCGGCGTCCTTATCGTAATAGCACACGATAGGCATAGTATACCCATCTTCTTTTATACTATCATATAGGAGTTTCATTTCGGCAGGAGCTACAGAATTAGGGTTATATTCATTAGCTCTAATTTTCTCAATAGGCACTGCGATTATGTTATAAACCGGACTTTTCATATTATAGCCCCCTGTATTTTTCTACTAAATATTTACCTCGTTCGCTCATATCTTTTGTGACACTAAAAGATAACCCTTTACACGTATAATCGTTTTTTATGATACACAAAGCCATGCGCCGCCATGTTAGTACATCATCCTCAGTATCGATGTTAGGCGACGCATCAATGACTTTTTTAAATTTTATAAATTTCCGTTTATAATGGTTCGCTAAATCTTCCGGCAACGTTTCTAGTAAAAATTTAGTAAAAGACTCCCAAGAGTGCCCCTCGGGAAGAGTATACTTGGTACTCATTATTTTATTACCGGAATAGATATTTCCGAAATTAGCGCCGCTAACTCTATTAGCGACTTTCGCCCAGGTATTAGGCTCAATAACTCGGAATAGATTAAGTCCTGCTTTAGCTTCATTCCCGAACGGCTCATCTACCCGCATTTTATGAATACTCGCGCCGGCTTGATAAAATAAATCGTATAACTTATTATATTCTTTTCTGAACTTACCATTATACGTCCAAATGTCCTCTACCGTCCAGTCATAAATAGGGCTGAAGCTATAGGCTTTATTTATTTGAGTTGACCACTGAAGCCCTTTATATGTACTTTTATTATCGTTTATAGCTCTGTATCGATTGAGACTCTCTTCGGCTCTCAAGCCTAACAATATAGCAGCACTACCGGTTTTCGCTAGCCACTCATTTAATAACGGAGTGAACTTTTCAAAGGACATCCCGGGCTTGTAAAACTCGAATTTATGATTTGATAAATTTATTACCCATTCATTTTTTGGCATTTCTCGAACCCATATATCCTCTTTTCCCTCTTCCCACCAAGTCCAGGTAGGGGAGAAGTAAGATAGGGCATTTGGGCTCTCCATCGGGAGACAAATCCAAAGAGGGTCCAAAACATCGCGATTATTAGAGAACATTTTTTCTACGTACTCTATAGTTACCTTATAAAAGGCCTCCAAATCTATAAATATAGCGGTAAATCGTTTCCCGCTTTTTCTCGCCTCATCGACAGCCATATTTAATACAACTCCGCTGTCCTTACCCCCTGAAAAACTTACGGCAATAGTCTCAAATTCATCAAATATATACTCGATTCGCTTTTTGGCAGCGTCATATACATTTATATTAGAGTATCTTTTCAAAAGTCTCGCCTTCTTCTATTTTTTTTAATAATTAAATCATGAAGTCTAATCTTCTTGTTTACACTTTCTTCAATGAGCGAATAAACGCCTAAATTAGAAGTAAAATAAGTATATTCTATATCGCGGGTCTGGCCTATGCGCTGTATCCGCATCATAGCTTGGTCAATTTTCCCGTAATCAAAAGTCAAACTTGCAAAAGCGAGCCTATTACAAAATTGTAAATTTAGGCCGTAAGCCCCGACACCATATGTCATAAGAAGCGGCTTATTGTCGTTTTTAAATTTTTCTAAAATCTCATCCCTATTTACAGTTTCCCCTGTAATAACATAACAATCAATTAATTTTGAAATATTACGAACCTCAGACAAAAGAGTACAAAATACTATTATTTGGCCGGATAACTTTTGAGCGATACTCTTATGTCGCTCAAAATCATCAAAGCAGCTAAGAGCCAAATTAGTAAACATACTAACGTCAGACGCTCCACTAGCTAAGGCTTTAAGTAGTATTTGTTTTTGCGAAGTATATCGGTCCTTTGCGTCGGATGAAGCAGTAATTTCTACCGAAATACGTGAAATATCTTTGTCAAAGATTAAATCACATTCAAATATATACGGAGCGATTAGCTTATGAAGATAACCTATATTAACATCTGACAATTTATAAAAATCTCGGGCTTTTTCTCCTTTTCGTTTGTACTGAATATGGTCAAAAAAAGTGTTTAAAAATTCATGACGGGACATATTTATAATTTTAGGTGATAGAAACATCATTTGATTATAGAGATCCCATTCATTTTTTGTAATGGGTGTCCCATTTAACAATAATCGATACTCGCTGCGTTTAGATATTTCAATCGCCCTCATATGTCTTTTACTGTTTTCGTTTTTAATAAAAACCGACTCATCCGCTACCGTAAATACTTTTTTACCTTTTATATCTTCGAGTAACTCGAAATAAACGCGATCACTACTGGAAAGAGTTTCATACCCCACGATGATATATTTTTTACATAATTGCCATTTATGTATTTCTTGCTCCAGATTACTTTTTGTAGAATAAGGACATAAAAATATAGCTAATTCGCAATCAGTAGAATTTATTAAATCCACCGCAACTCTAGTCTTTCCGGAACCCTGCTTCATGAATAAGGCTCCGACCTTTAGACGCTTGAACTTATCAAACGCCTTTTGCTGATTATCAGATTTCATCACGTACCAACTCCTCAATTTCTCTTACTTCTGCTTCTATCTTAGACGGTTTAGTAACTTTTAAATAACTTGTTTCTTCGTCCATTGGATTTAGTGAAGAATTATCAAAAGCATCTAACATCTCTTCGGCGCCTAATTTATCTACAAGATTGCCCTTTTTATATAATTGAAATTCCCAGTCATCGGTAAAAGAGAAAGAAGAACGATACCCCTTATGCCCCTCCTCTCTGACTAATTTTGAAGGATGGTAAAATGTTAGGCCTTTCCATTTAGACTTATTCGGCATTTTTATAATTGTAGCTTTTGCAGTTTCCCCTATTATGTTTTGTGTATTGAATTTAATTTTATGCCACATTGTGGACCTCCTTATATTTTTTAACTAAATTACTAGCAAGTTTGTACTGTAAATCTCTGTAATATTCCATATCTTTTGCATTTCGGATATGCCCTTGAACTTTAATAACTTTGTGATTCTTATAATCTTCGATACTATATGCGTCCTTCGAATAGTCCAACCCGTATTTTTTGGTAATTTTATTGTTCAATCCATATACAACAAAATTTTTTATTTTCCGACATCCTGTGATTTCTTGCAATGCGTAAATTAATAACATTGTTTCTACTGCGCGCATTAAGGCAGTTACCTTAGAGCCGTGATAACTTTTAATTTCACTAGCCGTTTTTGAGCTTTTATCGTATCCGTCCATTTCGCAGAGAATACCTTTAAAGTCAAGGACTACATTACGCTCGCCAGATACGGGAACTAGTAACTCCATATCATGTCCGATTTGGTGTGTGTATCCTTTTACTATATCGCGGGCGCCCTTTGCTCCCATTTCTTTAATTTCTTCTACCGTAAACTTATTTAGTACCGATTTTCTGATTTTCATTATTCCTGCCTCCGTTTTGATATTGGTATATACTCATTTCTTAATTAGAGTATATACCAATATCAAAACGAAGTCAAGCTAAAATTTAAAAATTTTTAACCAAAATAAAAAAAGGGGGCTGTATCTGAAATGTGAGTTAAAACTCAATTTCGATACAGCCCCCTTTTCTAAATCTCACCGGATGCACGCATAACGGAGCGCACGGGCCGAGATAACAGGATCACGCATCCTTTCTCATCGTGTAAACGTGTACACGGCGCCAGCTAGTAGGATATATTGGAGCCATTTAATTTTACGGTCGCGGCTCTGCACCCCGCGCTCGTATGCGTTCAATGATTCCTCTGCTTTCTTCAATGATTCGAGCGTCGCGCTGGAGGATTTCGTCAATCGTTCCACTTCCGCCCGTGATGCGGTCAAGGACTGCACTAATTGCGTCCGCTCGCTCTCCAATAGCGCGAGCTCGGTCTTGGCTGTCGTCAAGTCCTGATTTAATGTTGTTAGCTGCGTCTGTAATGTCTTGTTGTCCTCGGCGAGCGTCGTCAAGTTCGCGTCTAACGCGTTCAGCTCCGCCTCCGTTATCACGTACGCCGCTGAGCAGGTAGTATACGCCGCCGAAAATAGCAAGGACAGCAGTAATGATAATAGCAATTTTCGCATATTTATTTAACCCTCCCCACATCATCATAGGTCATCCCACCGGGCGGCGTATCCGCGCACGTCAACGTGCACAAAATCCTGATAATAATATCGGCCGATGCCATCAGCGCCGCACTGCTCGGCCACATTGGCCAACTCGTCGACGCTCATATCCTCGACCCAAATATCGCAGGCAAGGCCTTGCGTGTGGTAAGAGTTAGTGACACCCCCGACCTCGGCGTTATGTTCCGGGCACCGGTAACAGCTGGTTACGTGTACAGGTCTGCCGACGGCCGACCGGATACGCTCCAACAAATCGATTAATTTAACATCAATAATATGGTCCAGGCAGTTATGCCGGCCACATTGACACATGAGCTCGAGCTCGTTAAAATGCTCGCTAACTTGATACATATTACCCTCCTAACTACGGCTCACGACCGCTTTACCGCCGATAAAACCAATAAGCCCGCTACTGATATTAGTAGCAAGCTCATTATAGCCGAACCATACGGCCATCACGTCTACGATGCCTAAAATGGCGATAACAATTAATTCGTTGCGTCCCTCGTTCATTTCTTAATCACCTCCGATATGACCTTAATTACGCGATCCAATAACATAATATTATTTGGGTTGATTTCCCGGAGCTTTTCTACAATGCTCGATAGTTCGCAAAAAATTGGACTGTGCATAATTGTAAGAGTGGCCAATATATCCACCCGGAGGCCGAAATACTCATAATCGGAGATGTACATCAGAGGCAATGATAAAAGCAGGAACCACAGGTACTGCTTAATGAATTTAGCAAACAGCGCCTCCCGTAGTCCCTTACTCGCTAAGTAGCGCCGTTGTTTACCCTTGTGCTCCACGGCACCCCAGCCTCTCCACACGAGGGCCGTAAGAATGTTAATAACCGTACCGGGCTTACCTACGGCCGCGTTGTAGTTACTGGCCTCGATTAAAAGCCGGAGACAAGTATCAATCATAACAAGCAAAATAATAGCCACAATGGCATTACTTAAGTCCTCGAGGATGCCCGGAGTGATAGTCCGGGTCAAACTCTCCGAGGCGCTATTTAGTAACCGGTCAAGGATTGGAGGTGGTGGCGTTGTTATCAGTTCCAGCATCGGCCGCGTCCTCCTTCTTCTCTGCGGCCTCTACCGCTTTGAACACATCACAAGTACATTTCCCCTGTTTGTCTAGTTTACTTGCACAGTAGGGGCATCGTTTGGTAATCTTGAAAAATGACATAGTTATTATACCTCCTTAGTTAGCTCTTGCAACTGTTCCACGTAGGCCGCGTCGAGATCCGTCGCATCCTGCTGGATTGCTGCGGCCGCCGCATTGTTACCATTGAGTAAGGCCGTTAAGTACTGCCCTTGTAACTCATCCCGGGCGGCCTGATATTCCGCATCTAAGGTGGCACGCGCCGCCGCTGCCAATTCCTCCGGCGTTGGCTCGATAGGTGCCGCCTCGACGATTTGACCGTCTTTGATAACGTGCTTAACTTGGGTATTGGTAAATACTGCCTGCTCTTGCTCCTTGCAAACGTGGGTATCATGGCCCTCATACTCCTTTTTTGCTTTAGCGACTAAACCGTCCATAGTTTTGGCGTGTTGGTCTAGTAAGTATGTCGCGATACGCTCCTGCTCGCCGTTACGATTTGGAGCACTTAACACGTTGAGATAAGTATTATCCATCGTATCAATTCCTTTCTGTTTCTAAATTTCGGAGGTAAAAATGAGACTACCAAACGGCTACGGCCAAGTCTGTAAACTAGCCGGTAACCGCCGGCGCCCCTATATGACGCGCAAAACAATAAACTATACCGATACAGGTCGCGCCCTGTATCACGTCGTCGGGTATTATGCGACGCGAGCGGATGCGCTGACCGCCCTCGCCGTCTACGATGGCGCTTATGGCCGCATCAATTAACGACTTGACCTGGGCCTCGGTAAGTTGCGACCGGCTGAGGGATTCTATAGAATTTGACAGTTCTGTATCTTTATTTTTCAAATTCTCAATATCCGTTAAGCTATTTCAAAGCTAGACAGACTGTCAATATTGGTCGTAATAATGACATTGCCCTCGGTAAGATATCCTTGGGCTATGAAACTAGCTTACCAAAAGCTATATAATAGCAAACCGGGGCAACACTATTAGATGTGCGGAATGTACAACTATTAGCCGTTTTATAATCTTATAAAACGTTGACAGTTAAGCTGAATTTATTATCGCTTGCATCGATAACGCCAACCGGAATAATGGTGTAATCGGTATTATTAAAAGCTATTGCAAAGTTTGTCGTGGCTGCATTATCGGAAGGCCGTCCGGTTGTTCCACCTTGGCTACTAACGGCCAATGGTAAGCCAATCAAAGTTATGAGCCATTAATTGACCAGCTCCACTATAAGTATTTAATTTAAAACTAGCTAAATTAGTTTTTATAGCAGTTAAAAATGTGTAATAACCTTGACCGGCTGCCGTGCCAGTGGCTAACACTTTATATTCTTTTGTATATTGGATAGGTAAAAGGACATTACTATCAGCATTGCCGCCGTTGCTTCCACCTTGGATAATGAGCCCGCCAAAAAGTACCCCGAAGCATATATACCATGCGTTCGGATTGGTAAAGGACCACGTCACACCTAAAGTTGTAAATGTTTTATCGCGGATAGCAATAAGTACCGCCTCCGCGAAATCGGAAATCTGAGACGCCTTGAAATTCTTGTACGCGACAAGAGCCTCGCTTATTTTGGTGTCTACTGTTTTAAGAGTGTCCGTAATTTTACGAGCTACATACGATCTTACCCACTTCACACGTGCGCCTAACTTACTAATCGCACTATCAGTAGTATCGGAATCCCGATCCGGCGTGCTATCCGTCGTAAATAACACGGAGTGCGCGTCGGTATTGTTATTGTGCGCTGTTAAGTCCCTGAGTTTAAGTAGGCCGTCTGGATCAAGTACAGCCGTAGTGTTGCCGGCGTCATCTACGCCGATAAAAATAGAAAAGTCTACCGAGATGACTGTCGCCCCGCCTTTAGCAGGTAAAAAGTCATAACTAGGGTCAGTCATAACCAAGTATAAAATCTCCCCCAGGTCCGGGTCTTTTGCAAACAGCCCAACCTCGCGCATATTAAAACCGGTAGTCACATTGGCATTAGTAAGGGTCGTACTCACCTCGGTAACGCCCGTCTCTACCGGCTCAATGCTTGTGACGCCTACGTTAAGTCGCGGCTCTGCGAGGTCTGTTGCGGACTCATAACTATCTAGTTGACCCGATCCAAATTTAAACTTTGTAAATTCCATTTTGATGCGCCCGGCGCGCACCTTGGCGTCGAGGTTTCGGCCTCGCTCCGTAATTACGCTATTGCGCCAATCTGCCATCGATTTTAACCTCCTTAAATATACGTACTGTCGTACTTGCCTTAATAGATGCACGCCCGGAGCTGTCGCCTATCGTACGAGGCGTTACCTGTATACGCTTATGCACATAAGTAGCGGTACTAAGTCGCGCCGCCACCTTAGGCCGGCGTACAAAGGTAATCCCGTCCAAGTGCGACCGCGTATTTTTTGCGACGTAAATCGCTCGGACTGTGGCATCGATTGTCTTACTCGATACAAGTGGGTCCTTAATACCGCCCACTTTGAAAAAGTACGGCTTGCCGCCGTATTCCCAGTATTCCTGTACCATTGCCCCGTCGATGAGTGTATCGACGACCTGTTGCACGGCGGCCGGTGTGCCCTTGATGCGGTGCCATGCGATAGACGTACGCACGAGCTCACGTTTGCGCGGTAGGGGTGTATTAGCGTCGTAAAAATCGACTTTAAACTGTTTGGCCAATAAGTCGATGACCTCTTCCGGTAACTCGTCAATACGTGCCAAAATTAGCACCGTCCGCGATAACTGAGTGACGGCCGTAAGTTCCGCGTCTATCGCTTTGGCCGCGTTTGAAATAATCGGATCACTAGCAAGGTTGGGCGGCAAGATGTCGAGTAAGTGCGTTTCTTGCAGCTTAAGCATCCTCTAACCCTCCTAGTATCAAATTAACCTCTTGCTCACCGGCGACTTGACTCGCGAGTAATTGAGTAAAGGCCGGCTCGGTAATTTCTACCCGTTTTACGCCGGCTTGTATGATGCGGTGTATAAGCTCGGACGGGTTAATGTCTCGCCCAAGCGCGCCGCGTTGCCATGCCACATAATCTTCTAGGGCTTTAGCCACATCTGCCTGTATAGCGGTCGCTCGTGATGCGTTGGCCGCGTCAATATAAAAAGCCCCGCGCACGTTGTAAGGTACAACGGTCGGAGCTTTTACAAATACCCGGTCGGTAAGTGGCCGGATGCGCTTATCATTACATACGGCATTAACCGCGTCGAGGATTTCCTGACTTGCGGGTTTGCCGGTTTTGAGGAGGACATATATAAATACTTTGCCCTCATTACCTGGCGGGCTATCCACCGACACATCGCCGATACTAGCGTGCGCCGATTTGGCGTGATAGATATACGCATCATCCGGACCGGCTACGCTAAACTGCCCCGGCGCATCCTCAATGCGTTCGCGGTAGTCATCGTCCGCCTCGGTATCGGCGCCGCCGTTTGTCGTGGTCGTGTTGGCCACGGTAGGCAAGTACGGCAGCGGATCCACTAACCGGCTTAGCTCGCCCGGTAAATATCCGTTTCCGAGCTCTCCGGCTTGCTGGCACGCTACCACAACGTCGGCAGTTAACTGCCCCGGCGCTATCTGCGCCACCTCAGTAGTTGCGAACATGAGCGCCCCGTCCGGTGTTACCCTCGTACCTTTTGGGATAATAACGGCGCTAGTCTGTGGCGCTGATAACGTAAAACGTACAGTCGTAACCGCCGCCGACGCTGGCAGGCGCTCCGTGCCGACTAGCATACCGAGAATATCCAAAAACACACCCTCGGCAAACGCTAGCATGTTTTGCCGTGTTAAATAATCAATTAAATTGCGCTGCTCGCCTATGATGCTAGCGAGCGAGCATAAAAAAAGCCTTACCGGGTCCGCTAATGCTAGCGTCCGACCGGTTAAGGCCTCATAAACTGTTATAATATGCTGTTTAATAGAGTCGGTGTCCGTCTCTATAAATTTGATGTTATTAAGATCCAATTATAGCCACCTCCAATACTGGGCGCAGGATACCGTCTGCCGTGTCGCCCTCTGACTGATTGACATAGGATATCCGCACCACCTTACACCGTGGCTCGTATTTGGCAATTTGTTGGAGGATTGATGCGGACATTTTGGCCTGTGCTACCGGTATCGGTAAGTCGATAAGTTCGCCGTCGAGCCCAAATCCGCGCTCAAGGGGTACGCTATACCGTACTGTCGTAAGTATGGTATAAACATTTTGCAGTACCTCCTCCAGCACGCTAGCCGGCGCTAGATTGACCGTTTTCGGTGTTGTTGTTATTAGCCACGTTTGCACCGCTCACACCTCCCATCGGTAAGTCAGGCGCCTTTTTAATCGTAATACTAAGCGTGGATATTAATATATTCCCCGTCCGGTCGGTATTACTTACCTCGTCGCCTACCTCTGTAATTACCCAAGGCGCCCCACCTAACGGGGTGCCGTTAATAATAAAATATTCGCGCCGGCCCTCCTCGGCCATTTGTCGGATTTTGTCGCTTTCCTCTGCCGGGTTAACCCCTAGCATGGCGTTAAAATGTATAACAAATGAGATTTCCTCCGTGTCCGGTCCTAAGTATTCGAGCACCGGTGCAGAGCCGATAACCTCGTGCGACGCGTATTTATATGACGTTTTCCGGCTGTATCCGTCGTAAGTTAAAACCTTACTACTCGACACCTCAAATACTAAATCGCCATACGTGCCTAGAGCGGAGGTCGGTAAGTACCGGCCGAGCCCTAAGGCGTTGGCTACTTGCTGCGCCTGTACATACATCGAGTGCCCGAGCTCCGTCTTTTTAAAATTATCTAAAAATGCCACGTACTCACCTCCTACTTATTAGGCGGAGCCGTTGAGCCGCCGCCCGGAATAATACCGCCGTGCGTGTGATTTACTAGGCTCACGCCGTTAACTACTACATCGCCGGCGCCGCCGTTAATTGTCACAGTTGGCGCGTTGATTGTCACGCTGCCCGTGGCGTTAACTGTGATATTGCCGTTATCGTTGATAACGCTCGAACCGTCCGCAAACTTGACCGCTCGCACGCCTTGCCCGTTTGCCGGTGGCGTATCCTTGCTATTGTACATAGTGCCTAAGATATACCCCTCTGTGAGGTTGTTATCGTTGGCACTAAATAAGCACACCACCTGCTCGCCTACGTAAGGCAGCCAATACACCTTAGTATCTTGACTACCGGTAGTAATAATATGCAAGTCCGCACTAACTAAGTCGTCACGGTCCGGAAATGTAACACGAGCCGTCATGTCCGCCGGGTTAACACTCGACACAATCCCGACGCGCGCTAAATTGCGTAGTACCTTCTTAATATCCATTTAAGCACCTCCGGAGTTCTACGGATGTCGTATATCCGCCGCCGACCTTATGCGCCGCCTTAGTGATAATGTACTTCCCGTCAAACTTTCTAAATCCTTCAACGGTTACCGTAAGCCCTGCCGACAGCCTAATATCACCGGTTAAAGTCATTGCGCCCGTGACTTCGTCCTTGTTCTTTTCCCGTAACTTATTACGGGCGAGCCGTTCCGCCTCTGCGATACTCTCGACTTGTTGGTTAACCTGTAGCACCTTGCCCGTACTCTTATTTGGATCCGTATAGGTGTACTCGATTACAGCTTTAGTCTTGGTATCGGTGTGCTTAACGTGGCACGCCTTGTATATCTCACGTGTGGAGCTTTTAAAATCCCACGATGTGAGAGTTATTACCGGGTCTACCGTTGTCGCCGGCGTCGTCGCTTGCGGATTCCGCAATACCGCCACGGGCTCGGCCTGCTCGTATTTGTACTCCTCAAATATAACGACTTGATTATCGGTAACCTTAAGAGCAAGCCCGGCGTCCTTACAGCATTTTTGTAAAAACGCCAGGTCGGACTCGTCGGACTGCTCTATCCGGTCGTATTTAATTTCCGCCGTGGTGTCGTAGTATAACGTACACCCGGCGGCCGTGGCCAGCTCATTAGCTACCGCTTTTAGTGTGGTCTTTTCCCAACTCCGGGACTTTTCCACTCCTCGGAGGGCTGATGCCTCCGGCACGCTAACCGCGCCTATGCTTACCGTGTGCGGTGGATATTTTAGAGTTACCTCATCAATTTCAAACTCTCCGCAGTCTAGCCGCATCAGGTCTCCGTCAAATCGCCAATGCTCTAGCACAATGGCCGCCCGGAGCTTGGCTCCTTTGTCCGGTAGCCAGTCCCCTAGCCACAACTCCGCCACGTCGTGCAGGTCTACCGAGATGTCGTCAACCTCGCCGCTCATGGCGTCATTAAATGCAAAGCCCGTAAAAAACGGCGCAATATCTTGCGAGATATTAACGCCGTCGTACGTGAGCTCTATATAAGATTTAGGCGCTCTCATGTCTTACGCCTCCACGGAGGGGCGTAGGTCACTGCATCGCGTGGTACGTCCGGTATAGTCAAGACTGTACCGGCGCTAAACCTCGACACGCCTACGTGTTGCCGGTTAGCCTGCATGAGTAGATAAGTGTATGCTTCGCTACCCATTTGGCGCAAGGCGATCATGTCCCAAACGTCGCCGGCCACCGTTATATACCTATTAGGCATAACTTCTCCGCCCCCTCCTTGCTTCTAATTCTTGTAATTTCCGCTCCAGCTCATCGAGCACATCGCGCGCGGCTCGCTCGATTTGAGCAACTGTCGAGGCGTCCGCGTTGCCTTGTACGGTAATAGTAATCGGCGCGGACAAGGATACGCTACCGCCACCAGTGCCTACATCCATTCCCAATAATTGGGCGGTCTTAGTCACGAGCCCCCGACTGCGGGCGCTATTGTTAATCGGGATATAGGCCTCCGGCGATTCCTCGGCAAACCACGCCAAATGCGCGCCCTTGCCTACGATGTCGCCCTCGGCGTGTCCCGGTAAGTTGACACCGGCAGGCGGTCCGCCCATCTGGTTTTGTACCCAGTTGACGGTAGCACTGATAGGGTTCGCGAGAAAATCCTTAAACCCTTGCCACTTATTCTGCGCCCAGCTTACAAAGTCCGCTATTTTGGCCTCTGCATCAGATATAAAACCGGTTACCGCACCGGACACAGTATCCCATCCGGCCACAAGCTGATTCCATAGCCACGTCGCCTCGTTAGCTATCCAGTCCCAGGCCGCCACCGCTGCCGCGGCTACGTCATCCCAGTAAATAATTAAGACAGCTATCAGGGCAATAATAGCAATAATCGCCAGTGCCGCCGGATTGGCCGCCATAGCGCCATTAAAGAGCCATTGTGCCGCTGTCATTGCCTTAGTCGCCGCTACACCGGCCCACCGTGCCACGGTTGCCGCTCGTTCGGAGTTTTGCAAGGCCACTATCGCCGCCCGCGTTAACTCAATACCGGCTGATACAACCCTAAAGCCTTTATAGGCGAGTACTAAGCCTGCCACAGCTGCGGCCATGCTGAGTATGCCCTGAACTACTGCCGGGTGTTCCTGCGCTAATCGAGTTACCCACATTACCTGATTAGCGAGCCACTGAGTGCCCGCCGCAATGCTCGGAATTAAAGCGTCGCCGATAGTCACGGCCATAACACTAACCGCCGCCCTTGCCTGATTAAGCGCAAAGGTCGTTGTCTGCATTTTGGCCTGGAATTCCTTGTCGACACTGCCCGCTCTGCCCTCCTCATTAAGTCGGGCAAAGTTTGCCCGGAGCTTGTCAGTACCGGCCGCCAGTTTGGCGATATTGTCCTGATACTCAGCCCCGAACATATTAGTTAAAATCTCAGCCTTTGCCGCTCCGTCGAGCTGATTAATCTGATCTAATAGTTTTAAAGTCGTACCTTTGGAGTCCTTGATAAAGTCCTCTTGTAACTGTTTGGCGTCCAAGCCCGTTTGGGCAAGCGCCGCCTGGAAAGATTTACCCTGAACCGGAGCCGTGGCGAGTTTAGTCATGAATGCATTTAGCCCGGTAGATGCTACCTCGGCAGTGTCGCCTAACTCGAGCATCGTTGTACCCATGGCCGCTATTTCGCCATTTGAAAAGCTCGTTTGCGCGGCCGTACCGGAGATACGTTGCATAACATTAATAATCTCGCCGCCTTTTGCGGTTGTTTGGTCGTCGAGATAGTTGATAGTATCGGCTAACTCTCTAATCTGTGCCCGACCCTCCGTGGTGTCGATTTTGATACCGCGGATATTCGCAATTTTGGCCATTTGTTCGGCCACGATTTCGCCGTCCGTCTCAAATGCTTCGCCCATTTTTACGGAGAGCGTGGTAAACTCTCGCAGTCCCTCGGCGCCTTGTACACCCATTCGTGCGGATGCCTCCATGGCTCCGGCTACCTTATCCGGTACGATGCCGAGCTCCGTCGACATGGATTTTACGGCGTCGCTCATTTGGTAGTACGTTTCGGTGTATTGTAGATTTTCATCGCGTGCACCGTCTACCTGTTTAGCCACGCCGGCCATGGCTTGCTCATAATTAATAGCCTCATGAGCCGCCAAGGCTAAGGGCGCCGCCGCTATTGCTATGGTCGCGGCGGTACTTCTAAACCCGGCTACGGCGTTAGTAAAATTGGCCCGCGCCGCAACATTGGCCGCCATACTAGCCCTTAGTGCCGCATTCCGAGCCGTCACTCCCTCGAGCTCCGTTGCTACCTGCTTAAGGTTTCCGGAATATTCCCGAGCCTTGGCATTGAGCGCATCCATCTGCGCGCGGTACTGCGACTCCGAAATTCTGCCCCGGTTAAAGGCCTCAGTCAGTCGGTTTTGCTCCGCCGTGGTTGTGGCTAACCGCGATTTATATTGCGTAATCTTAGTACTAATGGCCACCATGCCGGTATTGTACTGATCCGCCGATATTTTGCCAGCGTTAAATTTAGCAGTTAAAGCCTGCTGTCTTGCTTCAAGATTAGCAATATTTTGCCGATAACTCGACGTCTTGACGTTTAAATCTGTCATAGCCGCCGAATAGGCCGCCTGTTTTGCCCTACTGCCATCCATAGCGGCATTAAGGGCCGCCTGTGACGCTTGCACGTCTGCCAGCTGACCCTTTAGCCCCTTTTGCTTGGCGTTTAAACTACTAATCTGCGACCCGTAAGCCGCTATTTGAGATTTGGCGGAGTCCATGGCGCCGCTAAATCCGCTCGCAATTTGGCCGTTGAGCTTAAATGCGATTTCAAAAATTTTAGCCATTGGACCTCCCTCCTACCTGTTGTTGGCCGCTTCTTCTCAAGCCTCGGCGATAGCCTCTTGCTCGTCTTTCACGACCTCCATAATATCATCAAGCCAATAGGATAACTCCTCTAGAGTTAAGCTCATCCAATAGGCTGCGGGTCCGTAGTCTCGGAGTCTGGCTGCGAGTCGTCGGTAGATACTTCCGATGTCCCCCGACCCGCTAGCATCGTTTTCAGCTGGTCCGAGCCAAACTGCAAAAAAGAGCCCACCACCCAGCACAACTGGTTATAATCATACATCGGTAAGGCTTTAATAATTCCGAGATCCTCTTTCAGGGCACGCGCGGCAAGGCGTGCCTGAAAAGATTTAGAAAACGCGAGGTCGGAGTGCATATTACCGGAGCGACGCTCTGCCATTTCGCAGGCGTTAAAATCGTTACCGGTTAACTTTTCCAAACCGGCGATAAGTGTATCGTCGTCGTATTTCTTAGTACCCATAATTATTTACCTAATGCCTTTCTGATGTCGGCCCAATAGTCGACGCCGTCAATAATACACACGCCGTTCATAACGTCGATATTGTACATTTCGTAGCCATCGACAACAGCCTTGAGAGAGTTAACAGATAACTCGGTAGTAGAGCCGGTAGTCTCGGTATTAGCTAATTTACCGAGGGCGGTTTTAGTTACCCATCCGCCCAACTGAATAGAAACGGCCGCCACTTCTAAGTCGCCGGTCTCTGTGTTTTCTGTCTGCTGAGCACCGCGGAACTCTACCTGTTGGTAACGTTGACGGGCCATTTTAGAGAGGGATTTTTCCACAATCTGCCACGTGATAGTGGCCTTCATAGCCTTAAGTTGGCCAAGTGTCGGCACTTCTAATTCGCCGGCGAGCCCGCCGCCTTTGATAGTGCTAGTAATAAATTCGAGGTCCGGCAGGCTTAACTCGGCGATGCCGTATTCCTCGTCACCGTTTGCGTATACGGTAAACGTGATAACCTTGTCTCTTAATTGCTTAGCCATATAAGCCTCCTATTAACCAAATAAAACAGATAAGTACTCAACGTCGTACTCTAAATCAAATACGATTTCACGCGCCGGGGATGGCGGAGTAAGGTATACCTTGAATCGGATAATACCGTCCATCAAATCCGTTTTAGCGTTGTCCGCTTCGCGGAACTCAACGCGTGCACCTAATAATGCGCCGCGAGATACTAAGCTATTGAGCCATAATTGCGCGCTATTAACTACAGAGTCAACGAGTCGTAAGTTAGTAGGGTCGTCAATTTTGCTCCAATAAGTAGTAATGAGCGTATTAATTACAAAGTTGAACATACGACGAACCGGGATAAATGTATCCTTTGGATCCGTTTTGCTAGGGTATGCCGTGGTACGATTGCCCCAAGCTTTCCAACCGCCGATAAAGTTGAGCGCCGTATGTACGCCCTGCCCATTGAGGTATGCACCGTTTATTGGCGTAAGGTATACCTCGGTGCCGTCCTTAAGTACGGAACTGTCCGCCTGTAATCCCTTGTTGGAAGGGGAGTAGTGCGGGAGGTTGTCATGTGCCGCGTCAGTCTGACCCATGAGATGCGCTAACTGAGTAGATAAATGAAATTGACGGCCGCCGAGACTAACCTTCGGCCAACAAAGAACCTGACTATTGCTGTTATAGTTGTTTTTGTTTTTCCATTCCACGACTTGCGTATAATTGCGCACGGTTTCTGTATCGGCATCCGCTAAGGACAGTCCGCTAAAAATACCAGAAATATTAGTCTCTTTAGCTTTCATTACGGCCGCTACTGCGGATTTATGACTCCATCCCGGCGCGAGAATAGTACAAGGAATAAGCCCGAACTGCGGGAATACCTGATGTACCAGCTCTAAGCCTTTAAGACTGCCGTCGCTAGCCACACCGCCGATGATATCATCCTCGGTTACCATGCTAGGGTCTAAATAATCATAAGTCGCCACAACACTAGCCGCCGGCGCTGTCATAGAGATAACGAGCTGCTCGTCATCGTTGTATGTGGCTGTGTAATCTTTGTCAATTTGTAACGGTTCAGCCGCTTGCGTTTTGCGAACGACTAACGTATTCAAGAGTACCGGTTTTTCAATAATGCCAGTGTTATCGGTCAATGTAACATTTACATTCGTTTCTGTTTTCTTGTGCTTTGCCGGGTCAAGTACGTTGATATAAATCGCCGGGTACACTTGATACAAGGCGAACTCAGAATATACAGCCTCGGACAGGGTATAATCTTCCCACTTTTTACTTTGGCCGATTTGAGTTACCGCCTCGCTGTAGCTGTTAACGAGTAACGGCTTATTAACGCCCATCGGCTGGGCGGCTAAATGGAGTGGAGCGGTGCCAACTACTACAGTCAGGGCCGTATCTACTCGCGTAGGTGGCACGATAGCCGTAGCAGTCTCAGTCGCACGCACATAATGTCCATAAGTTGCCATTATTGGTTACCTCCTTTTTTTACTTTCGCTTCTTGATAGGCGTTATCTAAAACGCTACCTTGTACTTTTAACTGCGCCTCTGCTTCGCCGATACGATTAATAGGCACGAATAAATGCGCCAATAATGGATAGTCCGCTTTTGCAGATTCCACCAAGGCCTCCGGCACGCCGTCAATATATACCCGACCTGTTATAAGGTCTAATCGGTAAATATTAGGCCCCAAGTACATAACTTGCGTCTTATCAGTAGTTTTGGCCGTCGTGGTTTCGATGGTTTCCACGTCTTCGGCCGCTGCCTTTGCTTTTGTTGCCATTAGTACGTTAACTCCTCTCTAATATCTTTAATTGAATAAGTGGCCGTAAGCACTGCCACCCAAACGGGGCGCGGCTGCTCCGATGGTATTACCGCATCAAGGGCGCCGCGTAATCTAAATTTGTTAGCGATAGTACGCTGTTTCAGCATCGCCTGCCGGGTCGACTCTAAGAGATTGACTATCTCTAGCCACCCGTCGTCGTTGGCCGTGCAGTACGTGCCGATAATAATATGCACGGTAGCGGTCGACTCGTTGCGGTCGTCCGCGTCGTCGTGCACCTCATTAACCCGCACAGCGATATAAGGGAATATCGCTGTTTGAGCTGTTTGAGCTGTGCGCTCCGGTAAGTATCCGGGGATGCACTGCATCCGGCGCCCCGATATTTTGGGATCGCTCGGTGTGTAGGCCTCGTGTGCCTGTTCTAGGAATTTGGCCAACTCCTCGGCCAATACTTGCGGTGTCATTACATGCCCCCTATCACACTATCGAGTACACTCTCCAGCGCGGCTGCTGCGGTGCTCTCCATCTCATCGATGACCATTAGACGGTTATCGTCTTTGCTTAGCATACCGGTTACGGATGGCCCGTATAAGTCGCGTATATCATTACGCCCGGAGCCGTAACGCTCTACCACCGATAAGTGGCCGCTTTTATAACGCACTAAAAAAGCGGACTCAATGAGTCCGCCTCCACCCTTACGCACCTGAGCCGATACACCGCCGCTTTGGCGTTGTCCTACCGGTACATAATTCGGGTTGATTTTAAATTTTGATAGCGCCATAGGGCTACTCCGTACGTTGATAGTCGCCTCCAGGTTACTAGCCCCGGCACGCTTGACTTTCATAGTATCGCCGACCGTAGCGCGGTCGAGATAATAATTCCGAGTAATTTGTGCCGTGGCTTTTGTTTTACCTTTAGTAGCCGCCTTGTTTAGCGCCTTAGCCACCTCGCCGGGCGCCTGTGTGGTTATCGATTGCAGTACATTAACCGCAATTTCCAAGCCGGTAACTTCAATATCCATATGTAGTCCCTCCGGCATTATTAGACTCTAGCGTAATTACTAGCACGCCCATATCATCGTCGCAGTTTTTAACCTGAGTAAGGATGCCGTCCAAATAAAACCGCATACCCTGCTCCGGTACGCTCGGTAGTAGGCACTTTTTGACGTGCACTACGTACTCATCGAGCGATAACCCGTCTATGTCTTGCTTAGCGATTTGGATATGTTCCTTATTGGTACGGCCCTCCACCACACATAATACGGTGTCTCCGTTTAAATTATGATAGTCCGCGAACTCGTCAGTGTCCGCGATAAAGGCCTCGTCAATATCCCAGGCTAGGGCGTCCTTAAATGTATGCATAGGCTTATCCCTCCAGTGCGGCGATTAGCTCCTCACGTGGTAATGTATCGTCGATGCCCTCATATTTTGCCAATACGGCCAATGCCTCATCAGTTAAGGCCTCGAGGATAACGTCCTCGCCTTTTAATGCATTAACGAGATCCACCTTATTACTGCGGTCGGTTAATTTAATACCGAGCGCTGCGCCATAGTGTACGAGTTCCTTTTTGGACATTGCCTCTAAGGCTGCTGCGATAGCCTCATCGTTTTCGGCGCTGTCGGTGGACTCGATGACATCGGCCACCGGTTCTACTGCCTCGACCGGTGCCGCCATATTACCGGCCGGACTAGCGGCGCCGAGTGCGATAAGTCGCATTTCTTCTTCGCCGCCGATTCCGTCGATAACCTCGCCCGGACCGTATAGCCCGGTCGAGGTCTTAATATACCAATTACAAATAATAGCCATACGTCGGACCTCCTAATTAGAGAACGGTTGCGATTTGGAACGCGTCAACATCCCAAGGAACATATAACGGGCGAGATTGAATTTCTAAGTACGTGGCGTCTGGGTCCTGCTGGTCAAGACGGCGGAGTACATACTCGCCCTCATACGTTACAAAATCGGAGGTGATGTTTGGTTTTAAAGTAATAGCGCCATACAAGCGGCTAAATTGTGCGTTTTCAGGAATAAAACAAATAGTCTTTTCAGGTACGAGAGACTTTTCGACGCCATCAACCGGATCAACATACCAATTGTCGTAAGCGTACAAATTAACGCCCAAAATACCGGCAAGGTAGCCGTGATATTCGGCGCCGTCTCCGAGGTCCTGAGTGGATGCGCGGCCAAAGTCTACACTGCGGTTGTCTAATAATTCCAAAATACGTTTATTAGTTAAAATCGCATTGATTGTATTAGTATCCGCAATAATGGTATTTGGGCTAAAACCGCTAGCCTTGCGGCAGTTTGCACGCCAGCGGAGTAAGTCACCGATAATATCCGCGTCTGGGTTGCTCCATAATGCGCCACCGGATAAGGTTTCTTTATTAGTAAAGCCAAAGTCGACTACGTCGTCTACATCGTCACCTTTAACATGTAAAGAGCCTGTAAATAACAAGTCGGCCGCCATAGCTTCCTGAGAGCGAATAAGGTTATCTTTTAAGTCCTTAGCGTCCTCCGCTAAATACTGCACAGCACGCTCTGCCGGGGTCACCGCAGAATTAAACGGCTGTTCACCGGCGAGGCGAGTATCAAGATCCAAACCTTGTAATACGGTTTTTTCCTTTTTCATAGCCGGGGTGTATGTCATAGTTTTATAACCGGTACGACCTGCCACCGGTGCTGCTGCCAATGGCGTAACAAATGGAGTAATTGTGCGACGGCCTTTTTTTACATCAAAGGCGATAGACGCAGTGTGAAAGGTTTTCATATTAGAAAAGAATTTGTCTTTCAAGAAAGACGGTAAGTCCGGCGTACGTTGAATTACAGCGCCGAGGGTTTGGGGTGTGTAAAGTGCATCAAATGGCATTATTTGACCTCCTTGTTGGACTGTTTACGAAAATAAATATTTACAGATTTAGCCGCCTCGACTAAAGCGTCGGACGGGCCTTTCTTATCGCTACAAATTACGCCACTGATAAGAAACTCGCCGGTGTAAGCTACCAGCACCTTTTTATCATCGGCGGTAGTATCCTGTAACAATACGGCACCGAGCGCACTGTCGGCGGATGCTACCGGCGCAAAATTACCGGAGCCGTCGTTAGCCAACAACGTACCGAGTACATATTCGCCCGGCGTGATTTTAACTACATCAGTTACTACCGGCTGTTGTGTGCCGGCTAAAAGTGTTTTATAGCTGAGTTCGGACTCATTGAAGTATTTCGCCATTATTTTTTGCCTCCCGCGTAAAATTTATCGACCATCGCCATAGCGCGGTCTTGGTCTGTGACTTCCTTTTCCTTAGCCGTGCTAGTTGGCACAGTCAAAGAGTTAGAGGCGTCCTTTGCGTCTGCCAACATATCCGCTACCGGGTTTGTGGCTTTCAACAATTCTACGGCTACCTCTTGCGCGTTTTGCAAAGTCTCATACTTTGCCTTGTTGATGATTTCGGCGCGGCTTTCCGTGCTGATTTCATCGAGGGCTTGCAAGCGTTCGCGCTCTTGTTTGCGGCCCTCCTCCACGGCCGCGTTATAGATGTCGGCGTGGTCTGTTTTCAAGATTTCGAGTGTAAGTTCCATTTCCTCTCCTTCCGCGGCATCCTCGGCCGCAACATTAATATATTTGTCAACCGGCAAGCCCTTAAGGGCGTCCACGGCCATGGCCACGCCGTTAACAACTAAATCAGCACCGCGGACACATGCGACCATTTCGAGGTCATCGTCCACGGAGTCACAAAAGCCCTTTTCAAGGGCTGCCTTAGAGGTGAGCCACGTCTCAGCGTCCATCATGCCCGAGATGTCCTCGCGAGCTAAGCTTGTACGGGCTTCGTAGATGTCGATAAGTGCTTCTTTTGTGCTGTCGAGCATCTCGGCGGCTCGGCGCATTTCTGCGCTATCACCAATCGCCACCACGGCAGGGTTATGGATCATCATTTGACTGCCGAGTGCCATATGTACCGTATCCCCGGCCATAGCAATAACACTCGCAATACTAGCCGCCAACCCCTCAATAATTACAGTTTTATTATTTGGTAATGCTTTTAAGCGGTTGTAGATTGTTACGCCCTCGCTTACCATGCCGCCTATGCTATTAATATGTAAATTAATAGCTTGTTCAGGTTTTAGCCCCTCTAGGGCCTTAAGTACGGTATCAACGCCGATGCGTTCATCGTCCCAACTGTCATTAGATACGACGCCGTACAGGTCTACATCAATCGCCGGCGCTGTCGCCATCAGATTGGCCGGCGTTCGCACCGCCAACGTTAATTTGTTGTCCTTGCTCAAGTAATAACCCTCCTTCATCCATTGCGTCGTGCTCACGTACGCGCTGTGGTAAAATTTCATTTTCAAAATCCATGCCGGTAATCTGTGCTGCTTCACGGGCGAGTGTACTCATTCCGGCTTTAACTCGGATATTAGCCGCCTCTGCCTCGTCCTTAGGGTTGAGCTGTCCTTGTGCCGGGCCGTACCATTCAGCCCCGAGCCACGCCTCACGTTTTGCCGGGTCATCAAAAAAGCCCGGCGCGCTGATGCGGCCGAGCGTGATAGCTTCCGTGAGCCATTCCTCGTATATTGGGTTACAAAATTGGGTAATAAATTCGGATCGTGCAGCGTCTACCGATTTCCAGTATTCCAAGAGTGCCCCTCTTGATGCGCTGTATGAGCTGCTGAAATGCTTGATAAGTATCTCGTACGGTATCTCGAGCGCCGCGCCGATTTGGCTAGTTAAGGCCGTGACAAATTTATCAAAGTCGCTAGGTATTGGCGACTTCTCGACCGTTTTAACCGTCTCGCCAGGTCCGAGTACGTTAATAGTCCCATTCCCAAGCTCGATAGTGTCCTCGTGTTCGGTGTCTACCTGCTCCGCATAATCGATACCGTCAATCGGCGGCCCCTCGTCCGGTGTCGGAGTCTCAATAAATACGCTCATGAGTGCATTTACTAGTACTTTCACGACCTCCGCGTCGGTATACCGGCCTAAGAGTTTAATATCCTCGATGACTGGTGCCAATAGCGGCACGCCTCGAATTTGGCCGGAACGCTCAATATTAAGCACGTGCACGATGTTACGGCGTCCGGTTTTTTCGCCGTATTTCCGGATATAGGTATAATCCTCGTCTTGGTTATACCCCGTATACGGCGCCGTGAGTACATAATAGCCTACCGCCTCGCCGTACTTGCCGAACTTAACCCCGTGAATAATATCGTTGTCCTTTTCTTCTTCCCTGCCTTGATATTTAGGCGGGGTTGCGACTAAAAGAGACTCGATAACTTGCAGGCGTAAATAATACGGGTCTTTCCGATGCTGTATCATCGGCAGATTTACAAATGCATCACCGTACAGCATTTTTTCAAAAAATACTAAAGCCTGTAGTCCGTAAAAGTCTGTTTGTTGGCGGGCGTCGCAGTTGCGAGCCCACATGGCAAACTCTTGCTCGGTCTTACGTTCCCATTCGTTTTTAGCTTCCACCGATAGCCCGAGGGCCTCAAATCGGATATTAGCCTTTAACCGGAGACCTGGCCCGATAACGTTTGTCTTATTAGTTTTAAGGGCTCCGGCTGCAATAGGTACGCCCTGTTGCAAGTCGACCGACCGAGCCCGTAGCATCTTAAAATTATTATCGATGTCATGACGGGCGTCTTTGGAATCCGCAATATAGCCCCTATTGGCTGCCTTGCTTGTATTGGCTCCGTGATTACTGTATCCGGAATTTAAAATCTCGCGACTACTGCGCACCGTGATAGTACGATTCCGGGCGCCTCGTGTGCGCCAACCTCTAGCCCTCATATGTCACGCGGCACAACACGCCACGACCTCCGGAGTCCTCGCTTTCCCTGCTCCAGCGCCTCCAGTTTTGCCACCTCACCACGCCAAAAGGCGATACGCTCCTTCACAGAGTCCGCATCAGCACGCACGAGCTTACGGTTACCGACCCAGTATTCCTCACCGGTGGCAAGTTTTAAGTCTGCCCGGAGCCACATTGCCAGGTGTTCTCGTGCCTCTTCTAAAGTCCACGTCATCCGCTGTCACCTCCTTTTATAATTTAACTCCACCGCCTACCTTACGCCGGCGATACTTTGCCGGGGCTCGGGCGGTCTTGGTACTGCTATTGTTACCGATGTACGGTGTAAAATCTTCACGGCCGGCACGTTCGGCCAATGCTTCAAAATTTGGATTTAATATATTAATCGCCGCATGGTTGTAGTTCCGCACGTCGAGGGGCTCATTACGTTTTACCCCCGGCCGGAGCACCCATTTCTGGACGTAACGACCGCGGACAAGTTCCTCTGTCTTTATTTCGGCGAGTAGTCCTTCGAAGTACTTTTTACCGTACCCTTTAGACGGATCCAACGGGAAATGACAATACCGAGGCTCTCCCGGTAACTGTCTTAGGTCACTCATAATTAAGTCCTTGCCGGTGTCAACGCCGATTTTAAATAATTTAGCATTGTCATGCTTTTTTAGTTTAGTTGGCAGTCCGTCGATTATATCCTTATTCGCACCGCCCACGCCCTTAATAGCGTATACTCGATGATAGCGACGTTTTGAACAGTACCGATACACGGCTTGCGTCTTATTACCGCCAGAGTCGATGCATGACGCCGATACGCCACGCTTGCGGCCGTCGGCAAACGACCACCGCCCCCGAATGATAATATCGTCTAACGCATTCCACACAGCATCCTGTGCCGGGTCTCCGTATAATCGGTAGTATTGCACTCCGTACTGTTCGCCGTTGAGCCCCCAGCCCATGACCTCGCACTCGAGCCGGTCGTCCTGCGTATCGACTCCGGCCGTAAGTATAAGCACGCCGTCCGGTAAGTCGGCGCCGTACTCTTCTCGACGATCCATGAGCTCGTCTGTCGGTGGCGTTTCCACAGCGTCCTCGTACGGGATGCCCATTTCCGTATTAAAAAACGTCTTAAGCCCGACCGCCCCGAGCGCCTGCGCTGCTTCGTAGGTCTGATATAATTCGGCCCACGAGGTCCACGGACTCGCAAACGCGTTGATGTGGAAACTCCGGCAGTGCTTAGTCTCGAGATTTTCCGGCGCGTTGGCTATCCACCGGCCCTCTGAGTATAGGCGTTTCCACGCCCACTCGTCGGAAAGTGCGCCGCAGTGCTCGCAGCACATATAATATTTATTGGCTTCGGTGTCTGCCTCGAATTTATCCCATGATGGATAGACATACTCCCCGCAGGCCGGGCATTTTAAATGCCACACCTCCTGCGTGCCGTCGTTGTATAACTTTTCTATCCGGCTCGTGCCTTTACCTAATGGTGTCGATGCGTATATATGCTTACGATTGTAAAACGTCTTAGTACGTTTTTCGGCGAGCGACACCGGGTCGCCCTCGGCGCCGGCGGATGCCGGGAAACGGTCTATTTCGTCCGCTAATAGTACGCGAATAGGTCGAGATGCAAGCCCTGCCGGACTATTAGCCCCGACAAAGGTCAAATAACCGCCGGGAAACGTCTTATTTAATAGCGTATTTCCGCTATCTCTGGCCTTTGTATCGGCCATTTTCTCAGATAACACTTTTGTATCCCGAATAAACGGCGCGATACGTGTCTTACTAAATTCTTTGGCCAGGTCCAACGTCGGCACCATAAACATAATCGGAGACGGGTAAAAGTCGATAAAATAGCCCAGAATGTTTTTAATAAGCTGAGTTTTGCCAATTTGAGAGCCCGTCATGTACACGACGTCGGACACATCCGGGTTACTCACCGCGTCGAGCATCTCTTTTTGATATGGCGCCCGGTCTGTAGAGTATTTCCCGGGCTCCGCGCTATCCTCCGTCGATAGTACGACGTGCTTATTAGCCCACTCCGAGGCCGTCAATTTAGGCGGCGGCCGTAAGAGCTGGAATAAGTCACTAAATAACTGTTGAGTGTTATTCATTGTCGCCCTCCTCCACGTCCTCCGCTACGACGATAATGTCGCTATCGTCGTAAAACATAGTCGGCTCGTAGTCGGCTAGCTCGTTGAGTGCCCCGTCCACGCCCTCGGTTATGATGTCCTGTATTACGGGTAATTGAGTTTGTGATAACAATTTAGGGGCGAGGGTTGTCGGTAAGGCTTGCAGTTTGGCCTTGAAATTTAATAACATGCCGGCCATTACGGACTTGACGGTCTCGGAGCGATGCAGTCCGCCCTCCATAATTTGTAGCTTGCGTTCTTCTATCCTGCGCTTGACGTTTGTTAGTTTAATTTTCTCGTCCTCTAGCGGATTTTTGCCGCCCGCGCTTTTAGTTTCCTGTGTTTTAAAAGCGATATAGGCCCGTGTGCACTTGCGTACATCGTATCGGGCTTTACTCTCAACCTCCAAAACTCCGTCCTCACGTAACTGCTGCACCCGTCGCTCGCTAATGCCGAGTATCTTACCCAGTATCTTAGCTGTAACGACCCAAGGGTATGCGTTTACGTCCATGCCCTCACCTCTTTTCTGAAATTAAAAAAGCCAGGGTGTAGTGCCCTGGCTTTTTTAATCTGGAAACATATTAGATAACATGTATTTCTTGCATTCTTTATTTAGTTCTATAACTTTCTTTTCGTACTCGATAGCTTCCTGCGCTTTCCGCTGCATTTCACCGATGGCGTCGCGTGTCGCTTTGTCGGTGTGTATTTCAACTTTGAAATACTTTTGCAGGGCGTCCATTTGTAAATTGATGCCTGTCGCATATCGTGTTAAAAATCTATCGATTTCGCGATCCATAATCGCCGCCAAATAGTGCGGGTGCATGTCGTCCTTAAAAGTAATACACGCAAACCGACTATTTACCTCGCGCGGTTCCATAAGTACCTCGCACACGGCACGATTTACACCGCTGAGCGGTATAATATACGTTCCTGCCGGGTACTCTTTGCCTGGCTGTGCTCGTTCTATGTTACCCGCTTCACTAGCGAGTACTACTTTTCTGGCGTATAATTTCATAAACTCCGTAGCTCCCTGTGTAATTCTTTGATTTTTTCGAGTTCTTCCTGACTCTGTGGGGTCGTTCCGACTAAATCATCTAAAAACGCGCCGAGCTCTAGCTCCGCCGCTTTTATTTCCTTATTGATGTCCACCAAGTCGAGCATATCCTGCACCACGTCCACCGGTGGCGGTGGCTCCGTAGTATCAACGTATCGAGGTATATTGAGGTTAAAGTCGTTATTTTCTATTTCCTCAAATGTGGCCAAGTGCGAGTATTTGTCGACTACCTGCCGCATAATCACCGTTTTAATGAGCTTATTAATCTGTTCATCGGTCATAATATTAATTTTGCCCTGTTTTTCGAAGTCGCGGCTAGCATCCACAAATAACACGGTGTCGTCGGTTTTTTTTCCGGTTAAATACTAAAATTGCTACCGGGATTCCGGTATTTAGAAACATGTTCTCCGGTAGTCCGATAACAGCGTCCAACAAATTACGCTCAATAAGCAATTTCCGGACCTTACCCTCTTTTGCACCACGAAATAAAACGCCGTGCGGTATAATTGCCGTCACCGTGTCGCCTATATCCAGGCCACGGAGCATAAATGCATAATCCGCAGTCGTCGGCATCGGTCCGTACCCGTCGTACGCCCTATGATAACGGGGCTTCCATTTGACCGAGTACGGCGGGTTCATGATGACGTGATCCACAGCCGGCGGCTGAAAGTCCTTAATTTCGTCATTCGCGATATTGATACGGCTGTACGTTTCGCTTTTTTCGAGCTTGTACAAGGCCTTAATTTCACCGGTTAAGCTGTCACCGTTGACGACGTAGCCCTCAGCATTCCGGAGGGCTAAATTAGCCAATAAAAACGGTACCGTTCGCTCGGAAAATTCCTCAGCGTAGACTGTGTAGTCTGCCCGGTCTCGCATATTAGCGAGCGTCAGGGCACCCGTGCCGGCGCATATATCGGCGTACCGGTGTCCGTCGCCTACAATGCCCCGAACTACGCGGACTATGCCGTCCGGCGTAAAGTCTTGCTTTAACTTGTCACGGTCTCCGTGTTCGTTTTGGTAGTCATCACGGAGTGAGTCCGCGAACTTATCCGGCGTATGCTCATCTAAATATTTTAGCAGCGCTTCCCGGCCATCGCCGAGCAGTGCATCGGTTAAGAGTTGCGGGATTTTGTACCCCTCTTTTTCGTTGAAATAATCATTTAAAATCAAGGCTCCCGCCTCCTCTCAATATTCTCAGTTTTGAAATAGAAATGAGTTTTAAAATTTCCCGTCACTAGCTTTTTATCGGGCGTCGGGGACCCACGGGCTTTTTATATTGCCGTGGGAGTACCTAAGTATCCCCTCTGTCCTTTTACACTAGACAAGGCGCCTCTCGCTCTTGCGCCACTTACCGGACTGCTTGTGTACAATCGAATGTGTAGAACGCATAGAGCTTCGGGCGTTAGTGGCAGTAGTACAACAGCCTCGCTTGCTCAGGTTAATCACATTAGCGCAACACTTGCCGCGTCGATTATTAAGGCAATCAAGGCGGCTACAGTATATTGTTGTCATGCGATAACCTCTCTTTTATGCACATACCAAAAGAGACGCCTCGCTAATATTCGGGCGCCTCTTTTGGGGTTTGTTAGGTATAAGTTTTAAGGGATAAAAACTATGAACCTGAGATGCATTGCTCATTCGTCAGTATTTGACACTATCATTATAAATCTTTTATACTGTCGCGTCACTGACAACTTACTGACAACTTTTAGCCCATTTTGTCAAGTCCTTACCCTTGCACGGTTGCCAGGGCTGCCGCCCCCCATAACAGTATAGATAAATCCTCGATACCCTTATCAGCATATCGCCACGCCGTGCGCTCCTCTACGCCCACCACGTCGGCTATTTCCGCCATTTTTTCCTTATTGATGTAATAGCGCCACACCACATTGAAGTAAGGCTCGTTGTTATATTCGCACTGCCTTTGATACGCGCTAAGCATAGCATCGACATGCGATAGCATGACCTCCGTACGCTCCTTGCTTTGGGCAATGGCCACGACTTTTATAAATCCTTTGGCATCAAATACCTCAGCGAGTACCGCCTGTAGTTGCGAGGGCATGCTCTCCGTCGTATTACTCACAGCCTCGTCAATGTGCGTCTGCAATTCTCTATAGCCTCGCAGTAGCTTTTTTGTATTATCGATATAGCGCTTGCGGATATACCGTGCCTGCTCTTTGCACTTTTTGTCGTATACCTCTATAGCCGTCTTAGATGCTAACTTTATAATTTCCGCCTGCGTATATGGTCTTTCTTTGTCAGTCATTCGCCCACTCCTTAAATTCTAACCGGTTGTTATTGCTTTGGTATCTAATAGGCAACTCAGCGCCTAAGGCGTACCCATACTCAATCATACAGCCCCGCGACTCGTGCCAATTATGCGCCAGCCATAACTCATCGCAACGGCTTAATAGTTCGAGGCACTTATCCATACCCGGCATATAATCCATAACTCGATACGCCTCTTCCCAGAGCGGCACCGGTGATATAAATACGTAGTCGTCGGGGTAGTCTATAGTTAAGTCATTAATCAATTTTTTAATGTTCTCTAAATTATCAGGGTCACCTCCGTACGGGTGTGCTACATATATTAGTTTCATCGGTAAAATACTCCTTTCCACTGATTAGATTCATCGTCCGAGGCCGCCCTTTTGCGCCATTCCTCGCTACATTTAATACTGCAGTACACCTGTTGCCGGTTTACCGCCCTAAATACCCGGTGGCACTCTTTGCATTTTGTAAAAATAGGGGGATCGGTTTTCGCCTCAGGCACCGCGGGCTTTGGCTTTTTATGCTGTTTTTTCCGCTCCCTGCTGTTGCGCCGATTAGCTTCATAACTACACGCTGCGCTACAGTATTTTCGGCCTTGTGTTGCTTTAAATTCTTTCCCGCACTCTTTGCATATTCTCGTCGGCAGTTCTTTCTGCTGCGGGTTTGCTGCAGATTGGCACTTTTCGCTGCAATATTGGCGCCGTCCGTCCGTCGTTGTAAATTCGGTACCACACACCGCACAAGTTTTGGAATGCATCGGCCGTTTAGCAACACGCGCAGCCTCCCGACAGGCGTTACTACAATACGCGATATAATGGCGGCTCCGGTGGAATTTTTGGCCGCATTGCTTACACGTTACAAGAGCTCCTAATTCAGGAGGTACTTCATCTCGTTGTTTCGCCTTCCATTTAGCATTATTGCGGCGCTTGCCTATCATCATACACAAATCACTACAATACGAGATACTGCCGTGCTCCGCGTCAAATTCCCTCTTACAAGTTTTACAAACTCGCCGCCCGGTTCGCTTTCTCGTTTCTTTTTTGGCTCGTTTTCTGGCCTGTGCCGCCAGTTTTAGCGCCTCTTGCTGTCGATTTTGTATATTGATGGCCGCATTAATCGCCATGATAACGTTTTTCTCAGGGCACGCCGTGCCGCCTTGTATATATCGCCATCCGGGGCTCTCCCAATATCCGCCTTTACGCTCCGGTTTTGTCTTATGCACGCACTCCCCGCCTAGCTGGTTACGTGTTACATATTTAAACCCTTGCGCCTTTGCCTCCTCATAATTCACTCGACCTCACCGCCTCATTAATCCAATCTAACTCCCGTTTTACAGATACCTGCTCTCCAGCTACGTCTCTCAAGTCATCAATTAGCATACTTTTTAAGCCTCCTTAATCCTTGTAAAAAATAAACCAGCGACGGTCGCCCTTTTTATCGCCTAAAATCGGCATATGTCCTATGGCCGATAAAACGTCACCCGCGCTAATTTGACAGGTACTCCATTTCATAACCAAAGTGCCCCCGCTATCAAGGCAACGCCAGCACTCCTCAAATCCGGCTTTGATATACTCCTGCCAATCGTTAGGCAGTGTGCCGTATTTTTTGGCCAGCCAGGAGTTTCGGCCCGCCTTAATTAAGTGCGGCGGGTCAAAAATAACAAGTTTAAAACTGCCGGACTTAAAAGGCAGGCTCCTAAAATCGTATTGAGTCCCCGGCTGGATTACTAATCGACGGTCGCTCAGCTCCTCGTCAACCTCGCGGATATCATTAAATAAAATACGCTTGTCGTCCTTGTCAAAATAAAACATCTTGCTACCACAGCAAGCATCTAAAATAGGGTATTGCATTATATCCTCCTTTAGTAATAGCTGTTAGCCAAATTTGACTAACAGTCAAATCCCAAAAGCGCTATAAATTAAGTGCGCTACATACGTAATAAACAACCAAGCCAACCGCACGGTTAGGCATCCTTTATTCATTGTTTCAGCCCTCCAGCTCCGTAGTGTCCACTTTACCGGTCATTAACAATTCCAAAAGTGTATTTTGTAATTCTTTCAAATATTGGCTTTCGCAATTATTCAAATAGCGGATATGCTGCATATATAACGGCAGCATCTGCTCAATAATGGTTGATATATCCTTTTTGTTTTTATTTTCAAACTTAAACTCCCCCGCGTTTCTTGATAATGTCAAATACTTATCACCGGTAAGCTCATCCGCACCGAGATGTCGGAGTAATGAATTGACCTCTTTTAAGTTTGTATTTTCAGTACTTTGTAGTTTAGCCGCTTCTAACAGGTTATACTTCTCTGCTACCGTTATGTTAACCGTCAACTTTAACTTATTTTTTTCTTCATAAATACGGTTTAAATCATTGACAATATCTTTTATATCTCGGCGCTCTATCTCGTACTTTGGTATTTCGATAATATCGTACTTTTTAAAATTACAAGCGATAGCCTTTTCTACCTCAACGGTTTTACAAAATCCCGGTATGTTTTCTCCACTCGCTATAGCTTTGACCACGCGGCCTATACAGGCGCCATCATAAATCTTAAACTCTTTCTTATATACTCGATTAGACATATGATCCTCGCCACGTTGTGCGCGTATTTCAACAGCAAAATTTTCGGCATTATCGACAAAAGACACTTGCTCAGAGTTAGGGGCTATCACTAAACACTGAGTCCGTATTGAGGTACTATCAAACATATCACCGGCATTATATACAACCGCCCTAATTAACCGATTCCGTTCTAATACCGCCCGGCACTCGTGCTCCGTGCTACTATTTGGGTTAAGTGCTCCGGCGGGTAATATAAATATGCCCTGATCTGTATCTGCCTCTATCAAAGATTTAATAATAAACGCATAATTCGCATTACTCGCCGGGGGCGTTACCGTCTCCCCTTTAAACTGAATAGGTACGGCATCCCACTTTAAATTAAACGGTGGATTGGACACGACTAAATCGCATTTAGGCATCACAAGTCCGGTCTCCTTTACAGAACTAAATTGATTTCCTGGGGTCAAGGTATACGATTTATAAATCTCGCCCGCTAATAAATTACCGTGTACTACAATAGCCGACATGTTGCGCAAGGCCAAATTTAATAGCAAAAAACCAATTACGCGCCCATCTAATTCCCAACACACAAATTCTAGATTTTGGTTCATTTCCCAACAAGCAATAGATAATGCCCCACTACCGGCGCACGCATCAAATATAGTTTTTACATCATCTGGCGCAAGTGCGGCGGCCAATCGGCCTAAACTTTTAGGTGTGTAATCTTGTTTTTTGCCTGCTCTATCGGCCAGCCAAAACTGGTAAGCACTTTGCAGCATATCGCGTCCTTCAACGCCCACAATATCAATATATCGACTCAAATACTCGTCTTTATCTTTCTGTATTAATATCTCCGGCAAAACCTCCGATAACTCCGCTACAGAATCAACCTCGAATATATCTAGTATCTGTTTAGCTGTTTCTTTTAATTCCATTACGGTCGCCACCTCCCCCCTGTCTCAGCGATTAACCAAACAAAGGCGCCCGTCGCAACTAAACAGGCCGTTAAAGGGTCGATATAATCAACGACACTGACAAGTATTACCATAATAAATAAATAAATCGCTATGTCCTTAATCATGCTTATCTCCTCGTTTTTTGTAGCCCAACATAACCCCTGCTATACAAAGCATTACCCAGGCAATCAACATAAGCCAGTAAGCGCCTTTTATTAATACCGACAGCCCCGCAAGTATAGGTGCCAATATTAGTAAGAATTTAAGTATCATTCGTCATCCTCCCCGGGAGCGCCGAATATATACACAAATACGGACACGGCCGCATTAGCCAACGCTAAGAAAAATAGCCAACCAATACCGGCTACGTCGTATGCGATAAAGATTAGTACAATATTACATATAGTTAAAGCTAGTTTCATCTATACGAGTCCCTCCTTAATTTAATCGCCTCTAATAAGGCGTTTTGTCCTTTTTCCTTACGTTCAAGTGCTCTCATAACCTGACTATCGATAGTACCGGTAGTCAATAAATGGTAAATCGTGACTAGGTGCGTCTGCCCTTGCCTATTTAAACGGGCGTTAGCCTGTAAGTACTGCTCTAGGCTCCAGGTCATGCCATACCACACGATGACATGGCCTCCCTGTTGTAGGTTTAGCCCGTAGCCCGCTGATGCAGGATGCGCTAGCAGCATTTTAATTTTGCCGGCGTTCCACGCCTGGAGAGTCTCATCGTCCGATAGGTCGACGGCATCCGGAAACGCCGCCCGGATAGCTTCCCGATCGTGCTTGAAATTATAAAATACAAGCATATTCCCCTCTTTGGCTGCTATCTCTTTTAGGGCGCCTACTTTTCGAGTGTGTATCGTTACCACGTCGCCCTCATCCGTGTATATAGATCCGTTGGCAAGCTGTAAGAGCTTATTTGATAAGGTGGCCGCACTGGCTGCGCTGATAATCTCATCATCCGGCAAGGCCAGTACAAAATCCCGCTCCATATCGTTATATGTGGCCTCTTCATCCGGTGTAAGGGATACCTTGACTACCCGGCTTATATATCCGTCTTGCATGGTTATTTCGTCCATGACGTCCTGCTTCTTCATGCTTAGGCAGATGTCCCGTATTTTATTATGGATAGCCTTATCTGCCCCTTTCCGCAGCTTGTACGAATAAACGACGTGCCCGTTAGTCATGGCCGGCGTGAAATACTTACTCCGGTAGGCCGTTATAGTCCGGCCGAGCCGTTCGCCGGCATCTAATAAATACACCTGCGCCCATAAGTCCTCTAGGGTATTCGGCGCCGGGGTGCCGGTGAGTAACACGATCCGGCTAAACACGCCGCGCTGTTTTTTAAGTGCTTTAAACCGTTTAGCCTGCGGATTTTTAAAATTACTACTCTCGTCGATAATCAGCATGTCAAAAGGCAGCTGCTTATATTGCTCGCATAGCCACGTCACCATCTCGCGGTTAATGATATAAATATCGGCATCCGTAGCCAGCGCTTGCCGGCGCTTATCCTCGGAGCCCATAACTTTAACCACTCGCAGCCCTCTAGTGTGGTCCCATTTCTGGGCCTCCGTTGCCCAGGTGCTATCGGCTACCTTTTTAGGCGCTATGATTAGCACCTTGGAGATAGCCCAGTCATCCAGTAGCGCCTGTATCGCTGTCAGCGTGATAACAGTCTTACCGAGTCCCATATCAAGCATCAGGCCATAGTGCGTATGATTAAGCAGTGCGTCAATCGCTAGTTTCTGATAATCGTGCGGCTGAAATTGCATCTCTCACCTTCTCCAAATAGGCATCGGCGCCGGCCAACCCGACTACAATATCGACGTTGGCGCCGATGCGTTTTAACTTCTCAATCTGCCGAGCTTGCAAGGGTGAGAGTCGACCGCTTAAAGTCTTAAGCTCTATAAAGTCAACCCGTCCGCCGGGATATATGACAATCCTATCCGGCACCCCTGCGTTATTCGGTGATATAAATTTATAAACTAAACAGCCCTCTTTTTTAAGGTTAAAAGTTAGCCGTTTTTCTATTTCTTTTTCTGTCCACTCCATGAGTACACCTTTTATCCATCTTGAAAAATAACGTCTATGTGTGCCAATGTATCCAGAGGCCACATACTATATATATAGATATATGGTATATATACGTTTTTACGCGCGCACGCGCGCATATATGATATAAATAATAAAAAATAAACTAATTAATATAATAATTGGATACATTGGCAACACTATTGAAATATCCTATATAGTTATTAGCGTTTTGGCGTTGCCGATAGTGTGTTTTTTAGCGTATCTAATTCCCGATTGGCAACGGTAAATTTTAGAACTAACCTATACATAACTATTTTCTATAACAGTTATAGAAAATAGTTACCGTTGCCAATTCCGACTTTGGCAACACTAAAAACCGCAATAGTTACACCCTTGGCAACGCTCACACCTCACGGACAAAGGCCTGTTGGACTCCAAAATATCGCCCGAATCTCAGCTTACTACCTTTAGGTCGCCACCCTTTTAAGTTTTGCAAAATGTCGTTAATTTCTCGGGCTGCTGCATTTGTTAGATTCTGTCGCCGCCCTTCAAATACAACCTCCCAAACCTCGAGGGCGCATATACGATCACGTTTTACTAAGTTACTCGGCTTATTGATTACCTCGTCCGGATCGCTGATAAATTCGCGCATTTGTGCAGGCTCCCAGCTATACCAATTTTCTGGAATATCCGTATTGATAAACTCCTCAATTAAGCCGATTTTTTCAAAGCCCTCTGTGTGACGTTGTCGCGTACTATCCGCTTCCCGTTCGATGTCCGGAGGCAACACAAGCGCCTCACCTTGTCGGTAGTACGTTAATGCTTCGACCCAAATCTGCGCCACTTCTTCAGGCGTAAGGTCTACATAGGGTATCTTAGTTTGCCGTTTCGGGTCACCGGATACCGGCCAAAACCGGCGGTTACCCGTTCTATCTTTTAAAAATAGCAAGTTGTTAGTCGTACCGATAAAGACACATTGCCGGAGGTACTCCTCCGTGCGTTTGCCATAAGGCGCCCGAAACCTGTCAATAGTTCGCGATAAAAAGGCCTTTACAATTTCGGCGTCATTTTTGTACGTCGGTGCGAGTTCCGCGAGTTCGCATATCCAGCTCCCCTGAATTTGTTCCATGGCGTCCTTTTGTTTCACGTCGCCGATGGTATTGTTAAACCATTTACCGCCTAACCTCTCAGCTATCAACGTCTTACCTAAGCCCTGAGGCCCGTATAAAACAAGGGTAGTATCAAATTTAACGCCCGGCATCATGACACGAGCTATAGCCCCGCATAACCATTTCCTAGTTACTGCTCTGACGTATGGCGTATCCTTAGCGCCCATGTAGTCGATTAGCAGCGTATCCACTCGGCACTCGCCGTCCCAGGTTAACCCGTTGAGGTAATCTCGCACAGGGTGAAAGCTGTTTCTTTTAAACACCTCGGTGAGTCCGTCATCAATAACCGCGCGCCCTACAATCTCATATACGATACTCAGATAATTACGCAGGCAGGCGTCGTCTGCATCAGTCCAATACTGCCCGTCCGATAACGGGCGCCACGGTAGGTCACCCCGTACCGCCATTCGGTGCGCAAAATCATCAAGGGCTAACCGTCCGCACAATTTCGGATCATTTTCTAAAATGCTGCGGACATTTTGGGCTGTTGACTTAATCGTCATGTTTTTATCGCGGTCTAGCTTTTTTAGATAGTCCTTATCCGGCCCTTTGCCCTCCTCTATATCGGCGAGCACGTCGTCGTCAAAGTCCGCCATGCGCTCCGCGTCGACCGTGGCCACGACGTTAGCGTCTGCCCGGATAAGGTCGGCCATTTTGCCGGTTGACGCTTTATCGTCGCCAAACTTATGGATCCGCACAAGGTCGTAGGCGTTGACGAGCTTACCGGATATAGGGTCGGTACCGTGATGCGAGTAAGCAAACCGCCCTTCATCGTATACGACGAGCCCGGCGCTCGTGCTGCCGGCCTTATAGGTGTAGCGGTTTTCGGTGTCGCACGCCTCGTACACGTCGGAGAGGTATTCCGCGATAGCGTCCTCAATCCGGTACGTGCGACAAAAGGCACCGATTAGCCCCTTTTTAGTAAGCGGGTCGCCCTGCTTTTTGGCTGCGTTTAAGCGGATGTCGTCTGCCCGTTTACTGTTCGGCCACATTGACACATCGTGCCAATCGTCGTAGCGGCTTAGCACCTCGTCCACGTCTACCGGTTCGCCGGTATTATGTATAAATACAGGCTCCACGTCTGCCGGAGCTGACGGCCAAAACATTAACCTCTCAACTTCAAACGTCGTCGGGTCAAAGTTTTCTATGCCAATATTTCCGGCGATTCGCCTTGCTACTGCTTGGTATTCATCGGGCTCCATCGCCCGGCTTACCGGTAATATGATGCGGTACCGCGGTGTTTCCGGAGTGTGGCTGTGTGTCGAGTAAATGACATATTCGAGGTCGCCAATTTCAAAATTGAGCGATCCCAGAAAATTAGGCTCCGGACTGTCTGCATCAAGGGTTAACAGGTATCGCTTTTCTACGGCGCCCTTAACCCGTCGCCCCTTATTCTTGATGTGCCCGCCAACAAAGCCCCCGACGTCCTTTACCTCGGCTTTTTCGTCTTTAGTCATCCTCCTATATTCGGCGGCGGTCTCCCCCGTTATTTTTGATTGGCTTAATTTTTTGACAAGGTCATCCCATGTCATTTTTTTAGCGCGCCACTGCTTAGCGTGGCGGCTACTGCCAATAGATATAATTAGGTCCATTGATTAACTCCTCAGGTCTCCCGACATATCACGGAGGCCTTTAACATCCATATACTGATATATTGCGCTTTTCACCTCCTCGCTTGCTGAGGAGCGTACGCTCTTATTGTCAAATAGTTTCGCTTGCATGATGAGTCCATGCTGTATCTCGATGCACACGACGGGCTTACCGTCCTTAGTGCAGGCTACAATAGCACATTTGCCCTGTGCCACGCGCTTTTTATAACTACCTACACAGTTGCGCATGGCCTCGCCTAAGTCGATAAGCTCGTGCGACGTCTTAGGCATTATAAAGTCGTAGCCGTTTATGTGTGCTTCTAATTCGCCGTCCGGGTTGAGGGGGATGTCCTTATCCCTCTCTTTTCGTACGATTTTAGCGAGCACATCGTGCATGTCGGCCGGCTTTATCTTTTGACGCCACACCGCCTCTTTATCGATAATATCTTCATAACTCCGGGCGGTGTCCGCTATCATTTGCCACGCTTCGCGTTGGTATTCGTAACGGGCTAAGAACTGGAGCGCGTTACGTGGCGACTTATTGGCCACGTAGTCCGCCAAATACCGGTAGAGATATTCCATGCCCAGATACGGCCGTATAGCCTCCATGAGGGCGTCTTGATAGTCCTTATTATCAGTTAGCCCCTCCGCGATATGGATCGCCTCAATATATCGGGCATCGCGCATAATGGCCACACGTTTAGCCTTTGATGGCTGCTTGACGAGCTTATCTTCCACCGCGTCAATATACGACTTGCCCTTTTGGGTGTCGTAAAACACGGCCCGGTAAGTCTCCCACGTGTGGGGCATAATCGTATTATTTCTTAGCTTAGTATCGACTACGTTAAGCGGTGCGTCCGGTGCGTAAGTCTTAAGAATAAGCCGGCGCAGCACATCGTCCCCGAAGAACTGAGTACCTCTTGTATTAATCGCGTGATGCGTGTATTTGATAGGGTATCCGGCGTACTTTTCCAGCCGTGATACTACCGCCTTACGGAGCGCCGACATGACAGCTTGACACTCCCGCCGGTGCTTGCCGGCGTTAGACTCTCCGTTGAGCGTACTAAATATAGTCTGAGACAAGCCTACCCGGGCAATGGTGGGCACGTCGGCCGCGTCAATGGGCGTATCTATAAACCGGCTCCGAGCGCCTATCTTAAATCGCCGGATAACACGGCGATGTTTGCAGTCAAAACGGATTGTCTCAAATCGGGGTTGCAGGCCCTTGAATAAATCGTCGTAGCCGTCGTTGTACATAACGGCTGTGTATTTAATGTTTAAATCTACAAAGTCCTTGTACTCCTTGACCCATAACTCCACATCTAGGGGCACAGCTGAGCGCGTCTGTGTAAGATTACCGACTGTCCGGTCGTCGGTATGCCCTCTACCGCAATGAGGGCAGGTATACCGGTAGGACAAGTCAGTCATATAAAAATTATTAGCGTATTCAAATACTGCGGCCATAGATTGGCCGCAGTATCCGCAATATAACAGGGTTTTGTTTTTAAAATCCCGGTAATATCGCACTACGTCAAATGCTCTAAATTTAACAGGTTGCATCAGTCGAGCCAGTCCTCATCTTCTCCCGTTTCATCGGTTGCGGTGTCTTCGATGAGGGGCTCTTCTTTTGGTTCTTTCTTCTTCTTAGGGGCTGCTTTTTTCTTAACCGGTACAATAGTCGATTTCTTAGCGTCTTTCTTGTCCTCGGTTTCAGCCTTGCCGGTTGTGAGCCCTTCGAGGGCAACTTCCCAAAGTGCGATAGTAGTATCGCAGTACTCTAGTGCGGCCGCCTGTTTAGCGGTCTCCGGAGCTTTTTCGACTAATTCTTTAGTCACTCTGGTTTCTTCTAAAATTCGCTCAATTTGAGACTTGCTAATGCTCATAGTGTTTTACCTCCCTTAGTCCTTCATATAGTAGTTGGCCTCGAACCCGGCCGCGTCGAGGATTAACCCCTTATTCCACTCGGTCGGCTCTGCCATAATTTTAATTACTTCATCGAGTGAGCCGGTGCCGATAGGCGCCTCGATAACCACCTCATCGTGGATATGTGCGAGTATCTTATAACCGGCAAGCGTGAGCCGCTCCATGGCCGCCGCTAAGCAGTCACGGGCAACGGCTTGCACGATGTTTTCTACCAATTTCCCACCGTAGGTCTCCAGTTCGAGCCACTTATTAGCGGTTTGGGACATACCCTTATACACGATAGAGGGGCTCCCGAATCGGTTTGTACCTATGGTCGGCTTAGCGTATGCGAGATACCGACCTGACGGTAATAGGATGAATAAAAAGCCTTTAGTTTTTCTAAATCTTAGCCCGCCCTGCTTGATGCGGGCGCGTCCTTCTTTTATTGCCTGCTTGGCTGCGGCGTCAACGTCGTACCAAAATTTAACAATCTTAGGCGACGCCTTGCGCCACTTTTGCACGATGTCCGGTAATTCGTCCTCCGGTATTCCCCCCTCTAGGGCGCCCATGGCAATAAGGGCGTTCTTGCCGCCGCCATAACCGAGGGCAAGCTCTGCGACTTTCCCCTTTTGGCGTAAGTGGCCGTTTATGCCGTGTTTTTCGACGGGAATACCAAACATCGAGGACGCGGACGCGCAGTATATATCCCCGTTTTTTGCGAATACCTCCTGGCGCCACGACTCACCGGCTAGCCACGCGATAACCCTCGCCTCAATAGCTGAGTAATCAGCTACGATAAAGCGGCATCCGTCGGCCGGAACTAGCGCCGTCCGGATCAACTGACTCAGTACGTCCGGCACGTCATCGTACAAGGCTGATAATAATTCGAGGTTACCGGATTTAACTATCCGGCGCGCCTCGTCTAAGGTGTTTAAGTAGTTGCGCGGCAAGTTTTGGAGCTGTACCACTCGGCCGGCCCATCGACCGGTACGCATAGCCCCGTAATACTGGAGCATCCCGTGGATACGGCCGTCGCTGCATACTGCATTTTTCATGGCCTCGTACTTTTTAATCGAGGTCTTACCAAGCTGCTGGCGTATCTCTAGCACCCGCCGCACGTCATCCGGTAAGCTGCCTTTTAGCAGTTCCTTAACATCGGTCTTGGTGATGCCGGGTATCTCGTGCCCGAGACTCCCCTCGACCCACTCCTTAAGCTGTACCGGGCTGTTGGGGTTATCGAGTCCGGTAATTTTACGCGCCTCGGCCATGAGCTGGGCTTTGATAGCAGCGTCAAAGGTGATTGCGTTATTAACTAGAGTCTTGTCAATGGCTATGCCGTTGCGGTTAATTTGACCGTCCACGAGCCACCACCGGTGCTCAAATTCTGGCGGTTTTAATTTGATAAGTTTGTCCCGTATTGCCTTTTCGACTACTACGTCCTGCCGGTTGTATTCGATATACTCCGCCCACTTGTCCGGTGCATCCGTTGGCAGGTTGCGCGTGCGTCCGCCGTTGGTCTTAGTAGGCCGGCAGGGCATCGAGAAAAACCGTATAAGGTCCTTGCCCCGTTTGTCCTTGGTTTCTGATAACCCTAAAACGGTAGACACGGCATCGAGCGACGTCGGCAAGGATTGATACAAGGCAAGTACTGAGGTGCATTCCCAATTTTGGAGGTCCATATCCGGATAGTACTTATGTAGCGCCGTAATTTCAAAATTGGCATTAAACGCCGTCTTGGTTATTTCCGGATCGTGTAACGCCTTGACCACTCGTTCCGGTAGTGGGTCGGTGGTCATATCGACCACCTCCACCGGTTCATCGTCAAAGCTGTACGCGAATAATAAAATTTCAAAGCTCGGGTCGTCGACGTACCGTTGTGCGCTGTGCTTAATTGGCCACTCCGAGTACGTCTCGACGTCTATCGATAACGTTTGCGGCTTAGTCGAACACGTTTTCGTCATCGCCGAAATCGTCATCGTCGAAATCCGCCGCGGATACAGTATCGCCGCCTAACTGTTGGCCGTCCTTGATTTTTCGCACAGCGCGCAAGCCAACGCCGAACCCTTTAGATTGATTTTTGAAGTTAAAAGCGTAGATGTTAACTACCGCCTGCACATAGCAGCCGCTGTATAACTCTTCCTCGATTTCAAAGTCGTCCATAGGACTTTTGTCCTTGTAGTAACATTTCGGCTTACAGCCGGACTTTGCGGAAATAAAGTACTTGCCGTTGTACACCTCCGGCTGAGCGGTTACAAAGTCCGCCTCATCCTCATCACCATCGCGGAGGGGTTCTTTTAAGTCTTTGAATTTTTTATTAAATAACGAGATAACATCGTCCTCAGTTTTCAGGCGCTTAATGGCGTCCTGGATACGGGCGGTCGTTTTATCGTTTTTGTCAAAAATTAATTGACAGTTATATGTGCGGTTACCGTTCGGGTCCTCGTTGGGTTCCGCAAGGTGTGCATAAGACAAGCGAACTAAACCGGTGGAAATTTTAATCTTTTTCATAAGTTGTTACCTCCTAAATATCATCATCAAAACTATCAGTTAAATCTAATTCAAGCGGTGGGCGCTTATCCTCTAGCGTCGCTAGTGTAGGCGCGCCCGGTGGCTTGCTGATGTGTTGCCCTATCATGTCCTCCATCTTTTTAGCGCCGCCCAGTAGCTTTTGTAATTCCGTCACACCGCGCATCTTAGGCTCTTTAAATATGACCTCGTCGCCAATACCTAAGCCGCGCAGGGTCTCAATAGCAGCCGTATCAATTACACGGTTGGAGCGCCCCTCTACGAGCTTATAACCGGGCCACGTTTTGCCATAGTCGACAGCTTGCTTTAAAGCGTATTCTCTGACCGCCTCGAGCCAGCTCTTGGCTCTGCTGTAAATATCGAGCACATGACCAATATCGGCGTCCCCTAAGAGTTTAGGGTCCTTGAAATCGGCCATAGCTGCCTGCATATCCTCGGCGAGTCTCCGGCATACGTGCCGGGCTCTACAAAAATCACAGTGCGGACCGCTTACGCATTCGCCGGCACCCTCGTAGGCTAGCTTTGCCGGTTCTTTTACCGTTTCGGCCCAGTCGAGTAACTCCTTAACTGTTAGCTCGTCGGTTGTTACTGAGTTGAGCCGGGGCTGTACTATGGTCATGCGTACGGTTTTAATGTCGTACACAAAGTCGTACTTTACTAGCGTACCGAGGGCGTATAGTCTAATTTGAGGATTGTTGACGGCACTCACCGGCTTACCTTTGCCGTATTTGAGGTCGATAACCTCTAGCACGCCATCGGCGATAATTACCATATCGGCCGTGCCGAACCCCTCCGGAGCGTACGCGCTGTAGTCCACGCGATCCTCAACCACGACTCGGGCGGCTGATGTAATGGCTCGGGCTGTGTTGATTTTCTCGATACAGAGGTCGACGTACTCCCGGACTGCTGAGTCCATTTCCTCGTTATCCGGCTCAATCGGCCCGGCAGCATCGATAGAAGTACCTAAATAACCATTGAGCAGGTACTCCGCGTAAGCGTGCGCCCGTGTGCCCTCCTCAGCGTAAGAGCTTGACTCGTCCTTAAATTGCTCCTCCATCCGAGCGGACGGCGTACAAACTAACCATCTGTACGCGCCCGACGCGGATAGTACGGCGTGCGCCCTAGCCATTAATGGCCGCCTCTGCTTCGGCGATAATATCGGCGTATTTGGCGGGGTCAACCCCGGAGAGTTTGCCACTGGAGCTGTTCGACTTAACGAGTGCCATAGCTTCGGTCTTGTCGCCGCCTTTAGCCTCCATTAATTTAGTGAGTGCTTTTGTTACGTCGTCCTTAGTAGGGGCTTTGGCTTCTGCCTTCTTAGGCGCCTCAGCTTTTGCCGGTTCTTCGGCTTTTGGTTCTTCCTTCCCAGGTTCTACCGGTTTAGGTGTTTCTTCTGTTTTCTTCGGCGCTGCCTTTTTAGCGGCCGGCTTTTTAGCAGGTTCAGCTTTCGCCGGTTCTACCGGTTTAGGTGTTTCTTCTACCGCATCAGGTGCGGCCGGCGTATCGGTTACCGGTTCCACGTTATCGGTGTATCGTGTATCCTGTGGCGCCCAGTCGCTGACCGGCCCTTTTTGTAAATGGCTAGCGGCGTCTGCTAATTCGGTTAGTGATACACGTACGCCCTTAGGTGTAGTAATAGCCGCAACTACGCCGTGTAATGCTTTGATAGTGTTTTCTGTGAGGTCGATTTTAATAGTAATATCCATGATATTGGCTCCTTTGTGCTATAATAAAAGTAGGGTATTTACTCTGCCGCTGGACAGTCTGCAACACTGCCGGCGGTTTTTTTTTTCTTTTGTACATTCGTCCGGGATACAGTAGTCCCGGAGTTCGCAATTACTACAATCCTGCAATTTTAATCACCTCCTCCAATTTCAAGCGGATTAATACAAATCGCAATATTTTTCAAGATAGGCACGATCCGCATCAAACCAACGCTTTAAGTGCATTCCTGCCGGCGTCCCAATAGTTAGCATTTATTCCGCCGCCTTTCTAAGGTTTTCCCACTGCGCGACTATATCCACGATACAGCCCTTATCCGGTGTTTTTCCGTCTTGTAATTTCTTTTCGATATTGTAGGCGGTGTGGTTAGCAAACGCTGTCAGGTCTACCCGGTGTATCAGGTCATCGAGTGGCCGTTCTAGTATGGCCACTTCATACCGTGCCATCGCTAGACTTAATATGCGACACGCCTCATTCCTGACATTCCAGTCGACATCGTGCTCTTGGCAGTATTTACTAATTGCGAGCATCGATTTAAGGTGCCACAGGTGCAAACTATGGAGCCCGAACGAGCCTTGTTTCCAATTCATGATTACCGCACCTCCTTAATTGCCTTTAGGATGGACTGGAATACGTGGCCGAGGTTGTCGACCGCATCAGGTGTAATATAGTGCGCCGCGATCATCTTATACACGGTATCCGTTGACGGTACCACAATCCATAAGATTAAAAAGGCCAAACTGATTTTAAATTTTAGTTTGTATGGTGCATCGGTAGGAAGATCCCGTCGGAGTACCCGGGCCGCTACGCGCTCCTGTTCCGCGTCCATGTACTCAATGGAGGCGCCTAAGAGGACTATACCGGCCGCCATAAAACCGGCCAGCTTAACCCAGTTCGCGAGCTCCGCGAGATAAATGAGCCACGGGTTAATTATTGGATCCATAGAGCACCTCCAACCGACCTGCGATATTAGTAAGTGTTATGTATAATGCTTTTACAAAATGCGACCGTAAGTCACAAGCTAACTCCTCGCCTAAGGCTTCACGTTTTACGCTTAACTGGCCGATAAGCCCTGCGGTCGATGCGGCCATATGCACCATAGCGCGGAGAGTGTCATCGTTACGCGGGATTTGATTTAATCGTTTTAGCAGTCGTTCGTAAGTAACGGAGCTTGAATCTAGGCCGTTTTCTTCGTTTGTTTGGATAACGCCCGCTAGTACGCAGATATTTGTAATAAAAAACTCATTTATCTTCATGGGTGGCCTCCGTTTCCGCTTCTTTACAATGTGTAACGATGGCCTCTAACGTATCGCATAAGTATTCCGTGAGCACAGCTAACGCGCTAGCGCGCATCGGGTGCCCGAGATTGCGCATAGGGCGATTAAGTGCAACTACCATACCGATACAAATTACAGAAGAGACTAAGCAGTCAATTACGGTCTTTGGCTCGATTAAATTGCAGTTGGCCGAGTGGTAATCGATATACATTTCCACCAATTCGGCTATTGTCTTTTTCCGGATGCGGCCTTTTTCGTCTATATCTACGTTGATTAATTCGATAAAATGTTTAGTTAATTCGAGTAATGCTTCTTTATTTTGTTCCATAGTTTTTACATCCTTTCTTTATCTAACTTCACCCGGGCGCCCCTGTTTAGCCCAGTTGTAGGCGTGAGGCTGTGGCACCTCGATAATAACGTCTACCGGTTCGCCGGTAGGTACCTCGATACGCTCCGCAGCCATTACCGAGGCCGCGCATGTGGCTAGCCCGGCGATCATATGCGCCGCGCTGTCCGGTAGATACTCTACGGCGCTCAGCCCGTACATTCCGGCAAACGTGCCTAGAATATAGAGCCCTGTTTTGGCTAGTTCCTTATTCATCCCTCGACCCTCCTCACTTATCAATAATTATGCACACCGTAACCACGGCCACGCCGGCGTCGTTATATCCGTAAATTTTCTTATTGTGCACCCGGAAATACTTTAGCGGTTTGAGAAAATCCTTGTAGTATTCCTCGCTAACCCACCACTCCGAGCCGTCTGTGCCGTTAAATATCCGAATTTTAGTACGCCGTTTCCCGTTGTGCAGCTCTTGCACGATACCGGAATCCGCTACGCCAAGTAGTTGGCTTTCGTCGGGAATGTCAAAAAACTTAGGCGCGGACATCGGCGCCGCTGCTTGGCCAAGTACCCGCATCATGGCGGCCGTGTCGTAGATGTTATCGGACTCCGGTATGCGAATAAGCCAGTGTGTATCGCTGAAATAGGCGTATCCGTCGCCCGGTGTGACCGATAAGAACCTATTTACCAAGCCGTCGTGTTTGGCAAAATATTTCAAAATTTCCTTAAACATGAGCCCTCCTTATTTATTAGCGTGCCGCTCTTTTAACGTGGCCAAATGCTCGGTGACTTGCTCCTCGGTTAAGTACCCGAGCACATCGCCTCCTAATATATCGACATCCACGTCATACACGGGGTCTCCGGTGTTAGGTCCTAAAATGGCCATTTCAAACAGCCCCTCGTCACCGCCGTATGATAGCGGACCGCGGATAACAGACACCGCATATCCATCGTCGAGAATGAGCTTATATTGCTCTTTGACGAGGTCGTCGAACCCGCCTCGCTGTATTTCTTGCACCTCTTGACCGAATTTAATCATAGTATTAGCCCTCCTTTATTAGCTTCTTCCGGGCTCCACCCGCCCTCGATATATTTGTGGAACGGTGCCGCGTGAATGGTGTATTTAAACCGTTTACCGCTGGCCGACGGTACGGCCGTACCCCATAACGGGTACTTGTTGAGCCGGAGGCTCGCTCTAAGATGTTGGGGCGTGATGCCCATCATTTGGGCGGCCTCCTCAACGGTTAGCGTTTTTTTCATAATATCCGCCTCCCTGGAACGGTTCCGCCCTGCGCCACCGGGCCTGGATAAAGCCCTGAACAACTCCGTGTGGCGTTTGGACTAGGCCGTCATAGTCAATGACGTAGCCTTGCTTTGATAAGAGGCCGATTACCTCTTTTCTAATCGGGCTATAGCTTAGTGCGTGATTCACAATTTTTGTGTTATCCTGGCCGGCTAACATAGCCTCGTGGATATCACGCTCGAACTTTTGCGCTATTATGCCGGCGTATAAGCTCGGGTTATCTCTTATAACGGTCCATGTTTTGTCCTCAAGTTCGGCATCAAATCGCTGTAGGGATTTGTCGTCTATTTTCACAGTTGCCACCCCCGGCTTTTGGTTTGTTTTTACATCGGCTCCCGCCGATTCAGTAAATAACTCATAAAGGGAGATATTTAGGGCATTACAAACTTTTTCGATAGTGTCTAAATTAAAACTACCGCCCGGCCGGTTTGCTAAGGATGTTATGGTCGTCCTACTTAGTCCTGTCTTTTTTGATAGTTCAGAAATATATATTTTCCGCGCCTTTAAAATGTTTCTTAGGTTGCACTGTATCACTGCAATCACCTACCATTCAATTTTGAATACCGGAGTATTAAATGCCTCCGGGTTGAATACCTCGACCCGTTGTACCCTAAATCCGGCTCCGGCAATCGCACCGAGTGCTGAGTACAGCTCCTCCGCTTCTATATCTTCGGGAACGTTAACGTACGCCCACGGCATCCCCCGGTGTGCTTGTACGACGATGATTGCGTGAATAAGATCAAACGCATCATTAATTTCGCCGTCCATGCATTCTTTAGCTCTTGTGAGGTACATCGCGGCGATCATGGCTGGTGTGGTAGTGTGGTCCATAATATCTGCCTCCATTTTTATAAAATTTCGATATTTCGATAACTTGCGCAAGATTTTAATTAAAAAAAATTCGGTCGATTGTATCTCGGTCAAGCCCGAGATATGACGCGATGTCTTGCATTTCTTTGCGATAAAAATCGCTCTCACCGCTCATTTTGCGGTGTAATGTCGCAGGCGTTACGCCGATGGCCGCCGCTACGTCGGTAAGACTTTTCCCCGACTCCATTACGTAGTATTTAAGTAAATTCGCATCCACCATATCACCTCCTTCCCGGCGTTTGCAACTTATGAGCCTATTATATATCGACAACTTGCGCAAGTCAATAGTTTTTGTTGCTTTTTTATAAAAAATTATAAAAATCTTGCATTTTTGCAACGCAAGACGTATAATAATAGTAAATAAAAGGAGGTGAAAAAATGGACTTTATGGAGCTTATACGGGAAAAAAGACGCGAGCAAAAAATGACAATGAAAGAGCTTGCGGACAAAGTAGGCGTATCCGAAGGTACTGTCTCCCGTTGGGAATCCGGAGGAATTACAAGCCTGCGCAATACTACCGCCGTTGCGTTATCTAAAGCGCTAAACATCCCACTAGAAGAATTAGTAGGACGTACAAATCGAAATGAGATAGTACACGGCGGATCGCCTAAACAGGTAATCACCTTTGACCCGGACTTTGATAAATATGGCCCCGAGGTCGGTAGGATTCGGCACGAAATACTACAAAAATATGTAAGTATGAGCGCTTTTGCCGAAATTATTGACATGCCGTATTCCACGCTACAGTCGATCTTCGGTAATTTTAAAGGAGCAACCCTGAGCAACTTGCAAAAAATTGCTACCGGGCTAAATACCACAATAGACGGCCTGATGGGGATTACTCCGCAGACGCCGGCTAACTACTCCCCGGTATTAGCAAGGGCCCAAGAGGAATTATCACCGGAGGACTTGGCGAAAGTTGAGGAAATCGCGGCCATGTATTTAAAAATAAAGGAGGATAAAACATAGAAGCACGATACAACGTGGCCACGGGCTTAGCTTGGTCGATGTACAGTCGATACGAGCTAACCGACGCACTCGTCGACCCTAAGAGGCTGCTACGCCTCGAGGGTGTCGACTGTGTATCGTATCAGACTATGGGGCTTGATGACCTCCCCCGGGCTGATGCGTATTATGACCCTCGGCCCGATATAAATGCAGTGTTTTACAACGAGGACGCGCAATTTGAGCGCCTCCGATTTACACTGGCTCACGAATTAGGACACAAGGTCCTAGGTCATCATGATATATATGCGGTAACCCTACCGCGCATAGAGCAGGAACGCGAGGCGAACGCATTCGCGGCAGAGCTGTTGGCACCGTCTCCGTTGATTCATCTTATCGGCATCACGTCAGTCGATGAAATCTGCGCCGCTTTCGACGTGTCTCAGCTCTGCGCGGAGGCCGTGCTTAAGCGTATGTATTTTTTCTCTCCGGAACGCTGGCCGCATCACGTCGATATGTTCCGGCAGCTGTGCCCCGGTTTTATCGAGGCGCGGATAAACTTACACGATAAACGATTAAGGTATAGTATTTAGAGGTGACGTATGAAAAAACTACTCGCATTATTAGCGCTAGGCACCACGTTATTTATTGCCGGCTGCGGTGAGTCGGCTACGGAAAAACAAATAAACGAATACGCTAAGGCAGAGGCGCCGGCGTATACGATTGCTAATATCGACGCCCGCAGCCGTGAGCGATTTAATGTAGAGGTTAATATCCCAGCTAAATATAGCAAGGAACAAGTAGAGGCTATCTCTAAACAGGTAGTCTCAAAAGTGTACAAGGATAACAACGGCAAGGTGTACGGGGTGTATGTACAAACCCGATTACCGGCACCGAATAACGGCAGCTATTACATGGTATACGAATACGGTCCGGACAGCTCCGCATCATGGCGCGAAAATGTGCCCAAGGACCAAAACCCCGGACTTAAATTAGATGTAGATTTATCGGAACTTTACAAATAAAAAAAAACGCCCCTACCCCGGTGCAACGGGATAAGGGCGCAGCGGCTACGGATAACCACACTACCAATTTATATTATACGCTATCCGGGCCAAAATTAATAGCCTAGGAGGTGTATTATGAGACGTGCAAACGGCACAGGGTCAATATATAAGATGACCCATAAAAAACTAAGAAAACCATATAGAGCCGTAGTATCACTCCGGCAGGATGAAGAGGGCCGGGTGATCCGTAAGACAATAGGCACATTTACGACAGCAAAAGAAGCCTTACTCGCATTATCCGAATATTGTGTAAATCCGTCAGTTGCTGACTCCCGATTAATTACAGTTCGACAAGTATGGGATTTATTAATCGAGGATTTAAAGCGCCGAAATGTTATGATTACATCGCCTTATAAGATGACAGAAAAAAAGTTAGCCGGATTAATGAACGCCCCTATTCGTGATGTTAGATTAGCGCACTTACAACGAATATTTGACGAGGATATGGGCGACTTGAAAAAATCTACAGTTAGTCAAATAAAATCAAAAATATCTATGCTGTTCAAAATGGCGATAAAAAATGACTATGTCGATAAGAACTACGGAGCTATGGTCGTTATCAACGCCACCGAGGAATCGGACCCGCTACACCGACCTTACACAAGCGACGAAATCGAGACGTTATGGATGAATACCGATGATTATCGAGTAAGAATAATATTAATATATCTATATACCGGCCTGCGATCTTCTGAATTATTGTCTATCAAAATTACAGATGTACATTTGAAAGAAAGATATTTAGTGGGCGGAATGAAAACAAAAGCCGGTAAGAATAGAATAATTCCTATAGCGGACTGTATTATGCCTTTTATTAGAGAATTATACGACAAAAATAAATTTAACCGGAGCGGGCGGCTTTGCCCTAAGGGGACGATGTGGCCCCGATATATTACGGATGCTGCGCTAAAGAATCTCGGAATTGATAGACATACCCCTCATGATACCCGTCATACTTTTATAACATGGCTAACAAATTATGGCGTGTCCGAAAAAATTATAAAGACGATAGTAGGACATAGCCAAACTGGAGATGTCACAAAAGACGTATACACTCACTTAGTCACAGATCAGTTATTAGAGGCGGTTAATAAATTACCACACACAGATAATATAAAACTCTTTCCAGGCGAAAAGAAAAGTTGTACAATGGTTGTGCAACGAGCATAGAATTACACCACTTTAGAGCGAGTATTGAAAAATAAAAATGCAGTAAGTACCATACTTACTGCGTCTGTGGATAGTATCGATAAATTAAATAAAGATTTATCGACATTGCCTTCGGGCGGCTCGGCGTGAGCCATTTATATGAACCTTACTCGACTCCTCGGAGTCGAGTTTTTTATTACCCTTTTTGATTCATTCATACTGTCTCATCTCCAATACTGCACTTACTCAAAGAATAATTTTAACTTATATTCGGAATTATATTTCTATTTACACATATTAAGCATTACTAATTTGATTATAAACCGTCTTTCATTAGAATACAATTTGATATTTCAAAATTACATTAATTTTTATCTTTATTCGAGAAAAAGGAGTCTTTACAATGCAATACAAACGTCTTGGCAACACTCACATCGCCTTCCGCCTTAATCCGGGCGAAGAATTAGTCAGTTCAATCGAAACTATTGCCCGCAAGGAAGGTGTCACTTCAGCTATGATTCAAGGCTTAGGTGCCACCAACGATATCGTACTCGAAACCTATCATGCTGATGAAAAGAAGTATTATCACCATCGCTTAACCGGTGATTTTGAAATCACCTCCATCACCGGCACTATCGATCAGCTTAACGATGATTACTATGCACACTTACATATCACAATCGCCGACCAAGAAGGTAATTCTCATGGTGGTCATTTGACCAGTGCCGTAATTAGTGTAACTGCTGAAATGATTCTAACTTTGCTTCCTGAAGATATTCACCGTGGCTACGACAAGGACGCTGATTTAAATTTATGGCAATTAGATAAGTAAGGCAGCTAATATCTCTGCAATAAATTAACCGATAGAGCTGAAATATGTCAGTAAATACGCTTGTTTTTACAAAACGAAAAATAAATCGATTTTTTTGAATTTATTTACTGCATTGAGGCCTCTCCCTATGTTATAATCAACACATAAGGAGGTATCACTATGATCCAAGAAAACTTAATTGAAATGATTAGCTCATACTTCAAACTCGACGAAGAAAAATTCAAAAATGTAGTAAATAATATTGACGGCATGAACATCAACAGTGTTGATGATATTAAAAACCTCAACTCCGACCAGTTACAAACTTTGTTTGCCAGTCTTAAAGATGCCTATGGCGAACTTAATGCTAACGAATCTGTCAAAGCCGGTTTGAATGCCATTGCCGGTAAATTTTTCAAATAAGTAAAATAACGCTGCGACCTACTTAACAGTAGTGCGAATCAGCAACAAAGCAGTTTAAAACAAACAAGGCGGTTATGCAATTTCGAAATTGCATAACCGCCTTTTAGTTACTAAATATTATTTAATTATTGACCGGTATACACGTTAAACAACTCTTCCATGTTAACTAAACCGTGTGGCGCCGGACTTACCAAGTACAAGCTGACTACTGCCAAGATTGTAACGGCAATAGCTGCATAAGAGAATGTGCCGCGTTGGCTAAATTCATACATGCCGAACAAACGCATGCCGATAGCGGCACCAACAGCTGCCACCAAGGCTTCCATAGAGAATAAGAAGTCGGATGCGAAAAGTGCCAATACACCTACGAAGGCAGCTACAAAATAAATTACCGGAATCATTACGTCCTGTTTGCTTGGGAAGGATCGACGCAATGCTTTGGCATATATGGAAATATCCAAACCGAACAAGCCTAAGAACAACAATAGGAAATTCCAAATAACCGACCACGTGCCACGGAACGCATCGCGATGTTTACTTGCATACCAAGTGAAAGCGGTTAAGCCCAAAATACCAAGACCTACTAAGATAAAGTAGTAATCAACCGGTAATAAGCGAACGGCGAATACACCGACCAAGCACCATACGGCGGCAGTCACAACACTGAGAATTACGCCTTTGAGCTCCGGCTTTTCATTGGCCGGTAAACGGTTGTACATGCTCATGGCCAATTCGGCAATAAAGCAGAAAATAAAGAAAGCAATGGCAGCCGGTGGCATAATAAAGGACAACACAACGGAACCTACGAGGGGAATCGCCAAACGCCAACCTTTAAACAATACGAGGTTTTTTATATTCAAGCGAAAATCCTGAGTCTCCGAGGTAAACCCGTTATACACCGCAAAAGTAAGCATAAATGATACTAATTCTGCCGGTGTAGCACCCCAAATTAATAATGTCGGTACTACGATAAACGATAAGGCCACACCGGTGAAACGTGAAACAACAGCCGCACAAAATCCGGCGGTCAAATAAGGCAACAGTGCAAGAACAATCTCCATGATTAACTCCATTCTACTAAGTTTAATTGAAAAAACGTTTCTTTCATACACTCTAGTATAACGAATTCAGGCCTTATAATGCAACACTTCGCCCTATTAATCCCACCTATTATTCTTACAATTATTTGATAGCTTACAGCCCTTTCTTACGTTTTTTCTTTCAGACTTTTCTTACGAACCGACTTACATTATTTTCTTTCGGCCTTTTCTTACCAACTTGCTTACGACCTTTTCTTATACCCTTGCCATGCGTCCAATCGCCGTCGCACCGCCGAATAGGAACATCCCAATTGGTCTGCAATCTGCATCGGACTATGCCCTTCCTGATAGCGCCTGCACACCTCAAACATGTCTAGGGCCAAATTATTTCCCCGCAAGCGAACGCCTTCTTCTTTTAACCGTTCCGCTACGGTAGCCGGTTTCACGTCATACAGGGCCGCCAATTCCGTCGTCGACATATGGCGTTGCTCATATAAGTAGGCCAATTCCTTAACATTTAAATACACTCGTTTATTGCTGTGGCGAATCTCAATGCCGCTATTACGCAGCGTTTTCAAAACGGTCCAACGAGACATGCGAAGGTGCTGTGCTATCCAGCCGGCGCTTTGCCCGCTGTTATACAAACTGATAATTTGGCGTTTCACAGAAGGTGTAGGCTCTCTAAAATCCGACTTCTTGTTCATTAACAGTCCCATTTCATGTAAACGGGCCGCTACGGTTGTATGGGAACATTGATAGCGAACTGCCAATTGCTTAACCCCAAGGCCGACGTTTTGATATAAGTGAGCCAATTCCGCTTCCGGCAATTGCTTGCGTCGCGTCCGCACCGGAATTTGATACACATGCAAACGACGAACCACCGTATCTTGACTACACCCCAATTGCTTGGCTATTTCCCAAGTCGACAACTTTTCTTCCGTATATAAACGGTTTAACAATTTCATTGGAATTACGACTTTTGCCATAGATCCATCTCCCCTATAAAATACACTAACTTTTCCGTCTGTCCCCTATTTTTATCCAGATAATTCAAGCGCGTTCTCCCAAAGCCTCATTCATCTTTTAACACTACCTCCATTATAAAAACCACGACGGCAAGGAGCAAGCCATCGACTCATACCATTGGTGCGCATCCGCACTGTCAGTATGAGACTCACACCATTGGTGCGCATCGTCAGTATGAAGCTCATACCAATAATGTGCATCCTATGAAAACGTCCCTATCTTTTTACAAGCCCCTTCTCTTTCGAACCCACCAATTTAAGAAATTATGGGTGATTTTTTTGCTTACATCGATAATTTACGGTATACTATAAATTACATTACATCATACAAAGGAGCTGACTATGTTTAACTTTAATCTATTAAGTATTGTAGCCGCTTTACCGGCTATCATCATTGCCATGGCCATGCACGAGTATGCGCATGCCAAAGTAGCCGACGCGTTGGGCGATGATACGCCGCGCCGTACGGGACGACTCACCATGAATCCCTTCGCTCATATCGATTTACTCGGCATGTTGATGCTTTTGCTCTTGCATTTCGGTTGGGCAAAACCGGTTATGATCAACCCGGCTAATTTTAAAAATAAAAAACGCGATGACACCCTCGTTTCGCTCGCCGGTCCGGCAGCCAACCTAGTCATTGCCTTTATATCCGCGTTCGTGCTGTTTTTCATCAATAACCACGGCATCGACGTATCTTCCGGACTTTACACGGTAATCTCGCTCATGGTAATCATTAACATCAACTTTGCCTTGTTCAATTTGATTCCCATTCCGCCTCTTGATGGAGCGCACATTGTTTCCAACATGCTCTCTCCATACTGGCAGATGAAATATTGGCAATGGGCCCGTTACGGCTTTTTGATGCTAATCTTGCTCATTTACACGCCGTTCCTGACCTGGGTGTTGATTCCGCTGCAACAAATGATTCTAAGTTTGTTTGCTATGATTCTCCAGTTCGTCTAAAACGATTTAGTGCCTATGTAGCACGCCACTTTGTTTATAGTATTTATTGTAAAAAGGGCGCTTATGAAAACACTGAAAAAACCAATCCACGTGCAGTTCGTCTGCCACGGCAATATTTGTCGTTCACCAATGGCTGAATTTGTTTTCAAAGATTTAGTCACAAAGGCAAATCTGAACGAGTATTTTAAAATCGACTCCACTGCCACCAGCCGCGAAGAAATCGGGAACGACACTCATCACGGAACAAAAAGTAAACTCCGTGCCCTCAATATCCCCTTTACACCACGAGCCGCTCGACAAGTGACCAAAGCAGATTACAATTCGGCAGATTATCTTATCATCATGGACGAAAACAATCGTCGCAATTTGAGTCGCGTAATCGGCCCGGACGCGGACGGTAAAGTAAAGAAAATGCTTTCTTTCGTCGGCGAATCACGAGATGTTAAAGATCCATGGTACACCGGCAACTTTGACGAAACCTATGATGACATCAGTAAAGGCTGCGAGGCGTTGTTGGCGGAAATTAGAAAGCAGTATAACATTTAAAACTAGCTCATCTAAGTGCTTACTTAGATGAGCTTTTTCATTTAAACAATCACCTATATATTTAAAATACATTGACATTTGTGTTATATAGAATTAAAATTAAATTACTAGTTAGGTAATTTGATTTTAAAGAGGTCAGCAAACATTATGAATAATTACATAGAGTACAATAATAAAATGGCCTTCCATCCGGGCTACTATATACAAGAATTAGTTGAGGATAGTGGTCTTACCCAAGAAGATTTTGCCAAACGCTTGGATACGACACCTAAGAACCTTAGTCTTTTAATCAGAGGCGAACAAAATTTATCTATAGATATTGCTGTAAAATTAGCTCGGCTGTTCAACAACAGCATTGAGTTTTGGCTAAATTTACAAGCAACTTATGATGCTGCCTTAGCTGAAATAAAATCATCCGAAGAACTTGAAAAAGAGCGTCAAATATTTAAATTCATTAATTACAAATATTTTGTAAAATACTTTGATTTACCCCAAAATTCAAAAAATATAGATCTGCAAATTAAAACATTACGTAATTTTCTTCAACTTTCTACCCTATTACTACTTACAAAAAAGGATCTAATAAGCAAATTTAGAGATTCGACTGATAACTTGCCCCTGAATCAAGTGATTATGGCTAATGCAATGTTACAAGTAGGTATAAATCAGGCATTACAAATTGAAGCTGTTAATTTTAACAAAACTAAATTCAAGAAGTCTATTAACTTTGTAGATATTTTGTACGCGGATAATAAATTAAATTTCAATCTTTTAAAGAAGGAATACGCTGATTATTACGATAATATTGATGACACCTTATTAAACTCAGGTGTTATTTTAACAAAAATACCTGCTATGCCCGGTACAAACTTCCGTAGTGCTACTAAAAAACTAGGTTCCAATATTATGTTATTAATTAATGATACCTATACTAAATCAGCCAACACATTAGATACTATATTTGCCGAAATGACTAATATTGCCACCGGCAACTATGGTATTACGTTAAATAATTAAATACAAAAAAATCCTCGAAGTTTACCGGAGAATGTCACAACCAATAAGTTTATGAACTAATTCTCAATTCACTTCGAGGATTTCTTTATATTCTTCAAACCTTATCTAGCTTATTTTCTGGCTTCTGCCACCGCAACAACGAATTTTTTAGCTGTTTCGGTAATTTCAGTCAAAGATTTTCCGCCACCGGTCAACGCGCCGCCTGCCCCGACAGCAACAGCACCGGCTTTAAACCATTCGGCTACATTATCAATGCTTACGCCGCCGGTAGGCATCATTTGAGCTTGTGGCAATGGGCCTTTTACAGCTTTAATGAATTTGCTGCCCACAACTTCGCCAGGGAATACTTTAACAATATCGGCACCCAATTCCAAGGCTTGGATTACACCTTGAATAGTTGTAGTACCCGGCATGCAAGCTACACGATAACGATTACATAATTTGATGGTAGCTTCATCAAATGCAGGGGAAACAACAAAAGCAGCCCCATTTAAAATAGCCATGCGAGCTGTTTCCGCATCAAGCACGGTACCGGCACCAATAACAACTTGTGCATTATCTTTGTATTTTTCAGACAAAGTCAAAATGGCTTCATGCGCACGTGGCGTGGTGAAAGCTACTTCGATAGCCGTTACACCACCGGCAATGCAGGCTTCAGAAATCTGAACTGCTTCATCCGGCGTATTACCGCGAATAACGGCAACAACGCCTATTTTTTTTACTGTTTCAATAACTTGTAATTTGTCCATGATAAAAACCTCCTAATATATCCATTACTTTATTTTTTATGTCACTATACCTAATATTAAACACCGTGCAATGCGTGTAAGCGCTTACTTTTTAAGTTATAGGTTAGGTATATAAACTACATTTTATTCACTTAACTTAGCACTCTTTTGATACGTCGCCAATTGTTCCGGTGTAGGCAATCCTTCATTATCTCCTTCCACCTGCACCTGAAGTGCAACAATCGCTGCTCCGCGGCGAACCGAATCCGCCCAACTGAGTCCTTCCAAGCGGCCGCTGATAGTGCCCACCGCAAAACCGTCACCGGCTCCAACCGTATCGACTACCTGTTCCACCACATACGCCGGTGCATAGAAGGCTTCCGCTTCTGTTTTAACAAAAGAACCTTTAGTTCCCAATTTAATAACTACTGCTTTGGCTCCTTGTTTGAGATAGAAGTCCGCAATGGCTTCCGGTGTATCAAAACCAGTCAAAATTTTCCCTTCACCAAAGCCGGGTAACACAATATCCGCTAACGATGCCAAGTAGTTGATTGTTTCACGCATAGCTTCTTCGGAAGGCCATAAAGCAGGACGAAGGTTGGTATCAAAGGAAACCTGACCCCCATGTGCTTTAGCAGCTTTCATCATGGCTATGGATGTTTCGCGGCAACTATCCGACAACGCCGCCGGAATACCGGTAACATGTAAATGATCATATTTATCCCAAGCAACTGTATCAACGATAGCCGGTTCCATATACGAGAACGCTGTGAAACGCCGGAAATTAACAACCTCCGGATCGCCTTCCAACGTTTTTGCTTTAAGTTGCATGCCCGTTCGATTCACCTCATCGAGCGTAACATAGTCCGTATTAATATGCTGTTCTTTTAAAAAGTCCAAAATATGTTGACCAAACGGATCATTGCCGACACGGCTGATATACGACATATCATGTCCTAAGCGACTCATACCGACTGAAAAATTCACCTCCGCACCGCACACATAGCGGTGAAACGTGGTTACATCTTTAAGTGCCTTCGGCTCCGTTGCCACCATGAGCCCCATAGGCTCACCAAATGTTAAAACTCTTGCCACCCTCCATACCTCCTAAATATATTTTTAAAATGCCAATATCTCTTACAGGGAGTCGCGCTCCACAATTTTGCCCGACAAAATAATATGTTGCTTCGCCATAGACGTACTACCTGAAGCCTCCGATATCACTAAATCCTCAGACGCTTTAAGACTAGCCGAAACCCTCAGCAGCAATAGACGTGCACATTCACTGCCTATTTGATGCGACGGTAATTCTATTACCGATATGCCCGGTCCGATACTATCCATCCACGGCCAATTATCATAACTGAAAAGTCCCACATCATCAGGGCTCCGTAATTTATTGCGCCTTAATAAATAGGCCATATCACTAAGTACAACACCATTACCGGCAAATAAAGCCAGCTTTTCACCGGCATCACGGGCCGCTGCCAAGGCAGAAAGAATCGCCGTTTTGAGAGACTCTTTATCTGCCTTAGTATATTCCAACGTCATAGCTTGGCGATTTGTTAAGGCTTCATACTGTGTCGAAAACTCATCAAATCGTTCACGCCGAATTCCATTGGTTCCAATTTGCCGCGTAGCAAAAAGAATGCGTTCATACCCCTTACTTAACAATAAGTCCAAACTATCCTTCGTCACCTGCTTCGTATCGACAGACACTATGTCACATTCACAGCCTTCAACCGGTCTATCTGCCAACACAATGGGCACCATGGTACGATTCACTTCGTTCAAATATGAAACATTCGCGCCGGTTGCATTGATAACAAGACCGTCCACACCTTGCGCAATCATCGACTGAATATAGCGTTTTTCCTTATCCGGATCATCACCGGCATCAGCCAATAGCACGGTAAAGCCATGTTGTTCGCAATACTCCGAAATACCGGTGTAAAGGATGGCCGAGAACGGGTTTGAAATATCTGATACGATAACACCAATCATATGACTTTGTTGCAACCGCAAACTGCGAGCCATGCGATTCGGTTTATATTCAATATCCTTGATGACTTCACTGATACGTTTACGTGTTTCTTCGGACATGAATTCATATTTCCCGTTTAAAAAGCGTGAAATTGTGGTTTTTGAAAAACCTGTTCGAGCTGCCACATCAGCGATTGTTACCTTTCCCATACAGCACCTCCCTACGCTAAAATCAATTTTTTAAGTCTCGTTCTAAGCTATGTATTCAATCACGTTCTAATTTATGCTTTAATTAACAGTCTACTTTGTTTTTATTTCACGAAATCGATTTACGAAATCGATTTCTAAACTTGTTATACTCATAATACATCATCAGAAATCGTTTGTAAAACCCTTTAACAATACTTTATAGTCATAGAACTGTCGCAATATGTAGCCTATTTATATTTTTCACAACAAAAAAGCCCGACTCTTCCCTTAATTATAGAAAGAGTCGGACTATATCCGATTTACATACTAAACTATATAATCAACCTAAAATATCTCCTGCACCAAGAACATGTACACAATGGTGCCTACGGCAATGCTAAGCAATAAATTGCGCCGCCAATAGTGAACGGCCGCCAATATTACCAAAGCAATGGCCTCCGGAATGCCGTTCGGCGCTACCGAGAGCGATACATCCTTTAACGAATACACCACCAAGAGCCCCATAACGGCAGCCGGCAACATATCGCCTAAGTACGTCACGATGGCCGGCGGTTTTTCCGACTTGGCAAAAACGACAAACGAAATAAAACGCGTAGCCATCGTACCAAGGACGACGGCGCCAATGGTAATCGTCATTTCCCAAGCTGTCATGAAGCCGTCCCCCCTTCATCTGCTAAATCCGTTTCTTTTTTACCCTTAAACTTATACAGTAAACTGAAGATAACTACCATGAGGGCCATGGCCGGCAGCATAAATACATCCGGCCCCAAGACAATACGCATCAAGAGCGACACGCCGAGACCGATACAGCCGGGCAGTAAATTTTTGCCCTTTAACAGGATATCCAGGAATATAACCGCAAACAAGGCCGCTAGAACAAACTCAATACCTTTTAAGTTTAAGGTAATGAATTGACTGCCTATGGAGCCCATGGCCACGCCGAGCACCCAATAGACAAAGTTCAGCCACGTCACATGAAGATAAAACCAGCCTCTATCCACATTATCCGGCAAATTTACGGTCGCGTTGAGGGCAAACGACTCATCACACATGCCGAAAATAAGGGGATATTTTTTCCACCCCTGTGAAGTATAGCGGGTTAACATGGTCAACCCGTAAAAAATGTGACGTCCGTTAACCATAAAGGCCAGAATAAACGCCCCCAACGGATCAAAGGGAGCGGTCAATAAGGCGACGGTCACAAACTCCATAGAGCCTGCAAAGATGGTCGCGCTCATAATAATCGGCAAATACCAAGGCAGGCCCTGTCCTACGGCAAAGAGGCCGTAGGAGATGCCCAGAAATAAGAAGCCCGCACAAATCGGCACGGTTAAGGGAAAAGCGTAGCGAAACGCCTCCCGCCCCGCACTCTTGTCATGGCTCTTCTTACTACCATCGGGTGAAGTGGCAGCTTCAGTCGAAACATTATTTACATTGCGACTTTCATCATTGCGACTTTCATCATTCTTCATAGGGCCCCCAAGCCTTTTCAGCAACTCGTTTAATGAGTGCCAACTTAGCAAATTGTTCTTCTTCGGTTAAATTATTGCCTTCTTCCGTAGAGGCAAAACCACATTGCGGGCTCAAAGCCAATTGGTCTTTTGGCACATACAAGCTGGCTTCTTCAATACGAGCCAATAGGTCTTCTTCTTTTTCAAGTTCAGGGAACTTGGAAGTAACGAGTCCTAATACGACCTTCTGATTTTTTATAAAACGAAGCGGTGAAAACCCGCCGGCACGGTCGGAATCGTATTCCAAGAAGAAACCGTCAATGTTACAATGACCGAACAGTGTTTCCGCCACCGGTTCATAGCCCCCCGATGAGAACCAAGTGGAACGGAAGTTACCGCGGCAAATATGCATAGTTACAGCTAAATCGTCCGGTTTACCTTCCAAGGCATAATTAATTACTTCTACATATTTTTTAGCAATATGATTTAAATCTAAACCACGGGCCGCATATTCTTTGCGTTTTGTTTCATCGCAGAATTCACCCCAAGAAGTGTCATCCAACTGAAGATAACGACAACCGGCATCATAGAATGCCTTAATCGCCTTACGATAGGCTTTGGCAATGGCTTCAAATAAAGCCTCTTCATTTTTATACTGCGCAATAGGTTCATAATGTTCTTCGCGAACACAGCAAATCAAATGGAGCATGGATGGCGACGGAATCGTAAATTTAGCAACCGCTCTATCACCGGCCGTGGCTTTTACGAATTTAAAATCTTCCAAAAACGGATGGTTATCCGGGAAGTCGATATCGCCTACGATTTTAAGAGTGGCCGCTTTAGGCTGATGGCCTTTAAAAGCTACGGACCAATGGTCCGCTTTAATACGTTCAACGCCCACCAATTGTTCCAAGAAATCTAAATGCCAGTACGCACGGCGAAATTCACCATCTGTTACAGCTTTAAGACCTACGTTAACTTCTTTATCGATTAAGTCGCGAATGGCTTCATCTTCTACCTTACGAAGTTCCGCTTTACCAAGAGTCCCCGCTTCTACTTCTTGGCGCGCTTTTTTTACAGATTCAGGTCGTAAAAAACTCCCCACAACATCATAGCGGAACGGACCTTTCCCAATTGTCTGCTTTGCATTACTCATATTCTCAATCTCCTCTCAAAAGTGGCAGCTAATAAAAAAAGTCGTCAACAAATGACGACCTACTGTCTTATCATCTGCCGGTTACCCGTTGGACTTAGCACCTTGCCTCTTGCATATGCATCAAGCAGGTTGCCGCAGCATCACCGGGCCAAATCCCTCAGCTGCTCTGGATGATTCTATAAAATTATAGCTACCTGGGGGTAAAACATTACCCTTTCGATGTATATTATAATACTTCAATCAGAGATACATGTCAACTGTAGTTATACAAAAAGAGCATCAAATACTGTGATTGTCACAAGCATTCGATGCTCTATGATTCGCTAATCGGAATATTCGTTTATCTCGTTATCGAAATAAACGTTTATTCAATTCTCAGCCTATCCTCTTATTCAGGTTTCTTGAATTTAGGGGATGTTGGGCAAGTTTCAGGCGTTACATCTTTACGTACACCAAGATCGCTACTGCGGTCGGTGAAATGAGTGTGTAACAACTGTTCGGACAATTCGCCCAATGGTTTATCAAAGAATTCAGTGTAAATTGCTTTGATTTCAGGGTTTTCATAGCTGGAACGAAGTTTCATGTTGGAATCCATATCATAGATACCTTTGATACGAGCTTCACGAACTTTGTTAGCTACCGGCATTTTAACGCGTGGCTGACCGCCGCCACCGATACAACCGCCAGGGCAAGCCATCATTTCAACGAAATCGTATTTTTTACCATTAGCTTTCATGTCGTCCAAGAATGTACGGATATTTTTACCACCATGAACAACTGCTAATTTTAATTTTTTGTCGCCAATTTTAACTTCCGCTTCGCGAACGCCTTCCATACCGCGAACTTCCTGCAAGTTAGTGTAACGTTCAGGAGTTGGTTCTTCACCGGTAATAAATTTGTAAGCACTACGAACAGCTGCTTCCATAACACCGCCGGTATTACAGAAGATTACGGAGCCACCGGTTTCAGCACCGATGTATTTATCCATCTGAGATTCTTCTACCTGAATGAAGTCGATACCGGATTCACGAATCCATTTACCGAATTCACGAGTCGTAATACAGTAATCGGTATCACGAAGCTCTTCTTTTTCCCAGTATGCAGCGGATTTATTCTGTTCAGGACGACGAATTTCGAATTTCTTAGCCGTACAAGGAGCCACGCTCACGGATACGATTTTCTCAGGATCGATATTCATCTTCTTAGCGAAATATGTTTTAATAACAGCTGCTTCCATAGCGATACAGCTGCGAGTTGTAGAAATGTTTGGTAAATATTCAGGATAGTAAGTTTCGCAGAATTTTACCCATGCCGGGCAGCAGCTTGTAAACTGTGGCAATTCACCATGACCGTTTACAACGCGTTCGATTAATTCGCTGGCTTCTTCCATAATAGTTAAGTCGGCACCAAAGTTGGTATCTACTACATAGTCGGCACCAAGTTGACGCAATGCACCAATCATTTTGCCTTCTAAAACGGAACCCGGTTCATAACCGAATTCTTCACCGATACCTACACGTACAGCCGGTGCAGTTTGGATAACAACGATTTTATCAGGATCGGCGATAGCTGCTTTTACTTCGTCCAGTTCGGAACGTTCGTTCATGGAATCGAATGGGCAAGCGGCTGCGCACTGACCGCAATGAACACAAATCGGTTCATCACCGGTAGATTCTAAATCGTAGTAGTCAAGTACACCCATAACGTCAGCACAAGCACGACGGCATAATGTACAGTTTTTACATTTAGTTAAATCATGAATGATTGCAGGATTGTTCTCTGAAATCGGAACACGACGATCAATATGTTGGAATCGACTTTCGAAACTCATAGTTTTGCACCTCACACAAATAATACTAGTTATGTATTCAATATAATCCAACCTCTGTTGGAACCGACATCGACCAAAATTGTATGGTTGTGAGTGATGTCTCTTTGTAGTATAGCAAATTAAATCTCCTGTTTTCAAATAGGAATTAGATTATCATTGTGCATTATTACTCTGCAAAAAGTATGATAATACCGCCTTTTTTAGAGGATTTAAAAAATCAAAAAACAGCCTTCGAACAAAGGCTGTTTTTATAAATATTGTTGCATTAGTTTACTACTTGTGTCTACTCGATGCGTACTTTCAACTATTTACAATACGATGTCATCAAATAGCCCCTTAGGCAAGAGATGGTCTTATCGGTGCAAAGTAAACTGAGCCAATGAGTACAGGGTCTTGCCTTTAATCACGCAAGCTGCTACGTCTGTTCTAATCAACTCTTTTACTCTGAAAACAAGCGCTATAGCGGACCAATAGCTGCATAATTCCGCCATTTCTTCCAAGTTTTGATGATAGGCAGACCATAATGAAACCATGTTTTTTTCAAATAATGTTTCACCTAATACGAGTCCCCCTATAAAAATAGCGAGGTAGATAAGCAGCGTTCGATCACTAAGATGCTCTTTATATAAAGCAACTATTAAAGAGCGTCCTCGCCACACAGCAATACAGAACAAAATTGCCATGGCACCTAAAAACCAAGGTACATACGCACCAAACCACACTTCATGTATTCCCGGAAATTCCGGTCCGGTGGCCGTCCATGCCATCGGATAGAAAACACGGCCCCAACTCAATTCACGACCCAGTGCCACTAAAAATAATACCGCCGCACTCAGCCAAAGCCACCGCGTAGAGCGAGCTCCTGACATTGACCACTTAACCGTCATTACAAAGCCGCCTAACAGTATGAGTGCCTCTATATTTTCAATCCAATTATTTTCCCAAAAAGCCCAATCGGGCAAAAGTAAGGCTAACGGCCAAACAGCTATTAACAGCACTATGCTTACTTTGTTAATTATTTTCACTCTATTACCTCCGTATCTGCTTGTGAGTTCACTTTTCGTATATCTTGTGAATTATCTTTTCGTATATCTCGTGAATGCTCTTTTTCGTATATGATGTATATATTATTAATTTCATTATTCAGAATGTTCATACATCATTAGGTACAGTTTATAAAATATTTATAATTTGTAAATAATTTATTTAAATTTTACGCTTTTTTTACAATTAATCAAACAAAAAAGAGATTTAGCGTACCACTATATACAAAATGTTCAAAATGGCATTAATAAGGTTCTTATTGTTGTTAATAATTCTCTTTATAAAAAAAATATATCAAGTTTATTTCACATGATGTACGAGAATTTGACGGTATGCATCGTTTTTCAACGTATTCTCAAACATTATTTAATATTATTTTTCATATCCGAGTGAATCTCCATGGCTTCGGCACGTTTGTATTCTCCGGTTATTTGGCGTATAATCTAAATTAATAAGAGCTACAATAATATATGTTAGCTGCTAACTCTATACATACTCACTAATTTAAACGAGGTGACAATATGAAAATCATCGTGATGGAACCATTAGGCGTATCCGCCGCCAAAATCGAAGAAGTCAGTGCCCCACTTAAAGCAGCCGGCCACGAATTCTTCTATCCTGAAACCCAGGAATTAGACCAAGCTAAATTATTGGATCGCGTAAAAGACGCGGACGTGTTGATTTTAGCCAATCAGAAATTATCCGGTGACATCATTCGCCAATGCCCGAATCTCAAAATGATTTCTATCGCCTTTACCGGCGTGGACCATGTGGATTTAGACGCCTGCCGCGAACGGAATATCACCGTTTGTAATGCTGCCGGCTACTCCACCAATGCCGTAGCTGAGCTCGCTTTTGGTCTTGCCATTTCCGTAATTCGCAATATCGTGCCTTGCGACCATCAGGCACGTCATGAAGGCACTAAAGCCGGTTTGGTAGGTTTTGAACTGTTTGGTAAAACCTTCGGCGTGGTAGGTACCGGTGCCATTGGTCGCCGCGTAGCTGAAATTGCCCTCGCTTTCGGTTGCAAAGTTATTGCCTATAACCGCAGTGAAAAACAAGATCTCATCGCTAAAGGCGTTAAATTCGTTTCAAAAGAAGAATTATTCCGTGAAGCTGATTTCGTATCTTTACACACACCGTTAACAGCTGAAACGAAAGGTCTCGTGAACGCCGACATGATTAAACTCATGAAACCGACGGCCGTGCTCATCAACACGGCTCGCGGTCCCGTTGTAGATAGCGATGCCTTAGCGGCCGCTCTTAACGAAGGTCGTTTAGCCGGCGCCGGCATCGATGTATTCGAAACGGAACCGCCAATTCCGGCCGACCATCCGCTATGTCATGCAAAAAATACCGTTCTCACACCGCATGTAGCTTTCGCCAGCAAAGAAGCGCTCGAAACCAGAGCGGATATTGTTATTGAAAATATCAAAGCGTGGGAAGCGGGCAAACCTCAAAACTTAGTATAGTTTCACAATTACAACAAAAAGCAACCGAACTTACATAACACTGTAAGCATCGGTTGCTTTTTTATAATCATCACCCTAAAGTTAATGACTGTTTAGTTTTTAGTTTTTCAAGTTTTACTCTCGGCTACAATTAATATTGGTCGTCGATAATTTCGGTGCCCTGCTCTTTGAGTGCGTCTTCCACCCATTGACGATCCGCATCACCGGTCAAAGCGGCATGCACATTAGCGGCATCTTTGGCTTGGATTTTTTTAGCCCCCTCTAACACTTCTTCCGCATCCTGCCAAGGCACAACGATAACACCATCGCGGTCCATGACAACAATATCCCCCGGATGTACGGAAATGCCGCCGCAAGCGATTGGCGTATTGATCTCACCGGTGCCATCTTTGTAAGGGCCTGCCGGATTGGTGCCGTTTGCATAAACAGGCATGCTCATAGCCTCTACCGCATCACTGTCGCGAATCGGTCCGTCAATTACAAGGCCGGCAATTTGTTTATAAATCGCATAGCCCAACATGACTTCACCCATGATCGCCCGATATTCCGTGCCCCCGTCATTGGACACCATAATAACATCGCCGGGCTGCGCCATATTGAGAGCTTTATGAATCATTAAGTTATCACCGCCACGCGTTTTTACCGTCAAAGCACGGCCTACCGTCACCGGTTGTTTAGGTGAAGATTTCAAAGAAACGCGCGGATGCAATGCACTGAGGCGCCCCATACAATCCGCCACATTTGCCGCCGGAATCCCCTGATATTCGTTCAATAATTCATCACTTACCATCGGTCTTTTTAAATACACTCGATTACCTACTGCCACTAGTATCACTCCATTCTTTTGAAAACATCATCACTTTTTGCTATGACTAGCTTATATATCTATAATACTAGATATCCTCTCTTTTTTACAAGTAAAAAGAGGTATAATATAAATAAGCACAAATAATTTAGAATGCTAATTGCAATATCAAATGCGACAAAATTTTAATCACGAATTTATATGTTTAA